>Ga0209367_1007147_pt1 | contig 15409 bp, 9 predicted proteins | sample WorMetLIZISLAND2_FD_187412 | JGI IMG/M metagenome (GOLD analysis project Ga0209367, IMG submission 187412) | Marine gutless worms symbiont microbial communities from Max Planck institute for Marine Microbiology, Germany - Olavius geniculatus... ... | reverse complement strand
AATCGCTTCAGGTTATCTGGAGCAACCTACCACAAGGACCGATCGACAAGACTGTGAAAGACTTCTCAAATTAAGCGACTGAAGGCTTGTGTTGGAGCTTGGAGCTGTCGGTGGACACTTCGAACATTCACAGTGACAGTGGAATTTTAGCATTTGATCATTAGTTAACTGTGTTGTTTGACTTGTTTCAACGATGTTACTGAACTGGTGTTGTAGCTTGAACATTTTTTCATGCTGAAAAATCGCTAAGCGGTCATGTTAAAAAATCTATAACTTCGTCAATTTTCAATGGAATCAAATTCTATTTTTCATACAGCCGTAGAACAATTTAGCAAATAAATCTGTAAATTTTCAGATTAAAATGCTAAACGGTTGCTGAGAAAACAGCGAAAAGCTTTAGGGGGCTACTTTTTTCTGCCGCACCCTGTACATCAACAGCTGCTGTCAGTTGCCGCTCGATGTGACGCCGCAATAAATCGAATGGCGTTGCTTAATGTCACGAGTCTACACAAGTGTAGAACGACTTCTTGTCCTGTAGGCCTACACCTTTTAGCTAGACGTATTGATCTTTTAATCAATATATACTCTTAAAAATCGGTAAATCACCACCGTTATCATTCCTGGTTGCATCTACTAAACAGCGAAATGTCATCTCAGCAGTTGTTCCCAAACACAACACGTAAGAAATTGGCTTTAAGCGTTAAAAAACTTATTTGTTATAAATGCTAAAGGTAGAACTGAGTGAAGCGACTGAGAGTTGAAAGTTACCGAAACATAAATATTTGCTGTCCAACCAATAAGTTATGACACCTGAAAAAAGAAGCGTCGTGGGTTTAAAAAAGTAGGCGGGCAGAAAGTAACAGTTATCCGACAGACATTGCAAATGTCCGATAGAGGAGATTATGGGTGCTCAAAATTTTAATTGTTTTTTAATAAATAGTTTTTTAAATAGTTCTTTAGCCTTTCAAATAAGATTTTTAGGAAATAACATTTTGGACAATTTTTGAGAGCTCGAACTCTAAGGGGTAGAATGGATTTGTTTTGTAATTTAGATCATTAGGCCTATAGGGTTCAGAGATTTTATCCAATATGTCACGTCACAAGCAAGATAAACGTTGCAGAAAAAGGTTAACCTGTAATTGTCAGTGACGATCTAAAATGGTAGAGACAGTGCAAAAGTTTCGAGCGTTCATAATGATAATCTCCATTGTCCGAAATTTGCAGCTGTTTGTCGGCGAAAAGTTGCAACATTTTTTCTCCGTTTACTTTTTTAAATTCATGACGACGACGCTGGACTGAAAACTTGACTTAAAGTCTGAACACGGATAGAGCTCTGGACTGATTGAAGTTGTCTTCAATTATTGGAACTGAAAGTTATAAGCAATTTTTTTTTGTTTCCCAATGCAGTGTTTTGTTTCGCAAAAATTGTTTCTAGAATGAACTACATACGGGTTTACTTCCAGCATTTTTTACTAAAATAATAACAATAACATTAAATCTAGTACGCACTCAATTTGTTTGCACAGATGTGAATTAATTTCATTTAAAATGTTTCTGACCCTTTAACTGTTTAAGTAAAATGTTTTGGTATAGTTTTAATTGTTATGTCTACAGCTGGAAAAAACACTTAACGGTTGAGGTTGGCAAATAATATCATTTTTTTTGTTTTTTCAAATACAGTGTAAACTGCTTTCCATTTAGTAAACACTCTCAGTTGTATGCCGAATCTTTTATTCAGACTGTGTAATGAGCGACGTCGTGGTTAAACAAATTGGCGGGACACGTTGTTGCAATTTTCCGACGAGAGATAGCTGCAAATTTCTCACATAGAAGATCTTCGGTGCTTAAAGTTTTGATATTGCCCCTAAATGTCCCCCAAACTTGGGGTTTTAGCTAAAAAGTTTGTATTTTTCGACGAGCTTTTTTCGACAAGAACATACATTTCCGACAACCCAAAGTTTTTTGTGGGGGAGGTAAATTTCCCTCCCACTTTTCTCTTCGTGCCACGACGCCACTGTGCATAAAACAACAGAACTGTGACAAGCGTTTCCAACAGTTTTTTGGGGATTTGAGTGTACGCTGCAATACAGCTATGCCTATTTGGCGACATTTAAGGACAAGCTTAAAATTTAAAAAAAACAATTTTAAAATTTCAGGACGAGTGAAAGATTTAGTCACAACACTTTTCCAGACATCATGGCTTCTCTTTGACGCTTTTGCCGTCTCGCATCCACGAAATTTTCTGCCCCAAGAACGGACAGGATTACGTGTCGCCGCCACTATCTGTAACTGCAGAAAAGAGTAAACTATGCAGTTAAACAAAAATACACCGCGTATCAGTATGACTTCATTGTTGTAAAGTGTAATCGGCCAATTTACAACTTCTGCATTTCACAAGGTAGTGTAGCAACAGTAAAGTAAGGTGGGCAAGAAAATGGTCATTTACCGGTACGTCCGGTTTCTTCACGACGTTGCACGCCACAAACTACTAAAATCGGCCAATGTTTCACGGAGTTAATCAATAAATAATCCCTGGCAAAGTTTTTTGATATATACGGCGTATAAAGTACATTTAAATAAGTAGTAAACACGTTGTGCAAGATGGGCAACGCATAGGCGTTGTCAATGGTAAACAATAAACAAGACACCAATAAACAAGACACTGAGTAGCAATTGAGCAACGTAACTACGTAAAGTAGAACAATGCACATACCGGCAGTAATAATACCAACATACAACAAATACGTTTAAATAACACAGCAAATGTAGCCTACGTACGTAATAAGACGTCGCAGCGCAAAGCAGGCCTTGTAGAACGTCACGGATTTTTTCGTCGATTTTCCAGGCTTTAAAAGTTTCTGGAAAATAAGTTTTGTCCTAGAAGGCTTTGGAAATTTAAGCTTAAACTTTTCAAAAATCCTGGAAATGAATGACTGCCATCTATACAGAGCACTCTGTGTAAATGGGTGTAATTGAGCAGTTTCCTGCCAGTTTTCACACACGAAAAACTTTGTGTATTGGATTAAACTCTGTATGCACAGTAAGTTACTGTTATTTGTCTTTTTATTTAAACGTTGGGCTTCACGAAGGTCCTTGAAAAATGTTTTGACAGTCATGCAATGCAAAGTTCTGGAACCTTCTGTCAGGAAAAGTGCCGGAAACCCTGTAATCCCACCAAGTAACAACCACGTGCAAAAAATTATAAGACAACGAAGATAATGAAACGCAGCAAAGCAAAGGAACGTAACTCACATGAATTTAATCATTACGCGGCCGTCCTAATAGGCCATATTACAGGTGTTATCTGTCCATTTGTCCGTCTGTCCTGTACAAACTCTTAACTCGAAAATCAAAAAACCCAAATTGGTGTTAAGTTTCCCCACGGCACGAATAGCCAACAGTCAATTTTCAGTGGCGTATTTAGGGGGAGGACCACGGTGCGATGCCCCCCCCTTTGGTCCGATTATGAAAATTTTTTAAGGCGACTTTATATAAAAAGGTGCGTTTTTGCATGAAAAGGTGTTTTTGCCGTTTTCCAGCAAGAATTGCAAAATTAAACAATGTTTGATGGTCTTTTTTCATACCGATACAATATGCGATTAAAATCGCCACGTGAGATTGCATCTGATATGACGCTGTGATTTTCTGCGTTTCCGAATTTCAGAAAAAATGGGCGAATTTGCGGCTTCCATTGAACACTCAAAAGCAAAAAGTGTTTCAGCTTCAGGGGGGCTTCGCCCCCTGACCCCCCGTTATAGGCTCGCGCTCTGCGCGCTCGCCATGCCCCCCTTTGTCAAATCCTAAATACGCCACTGTCAATTTTCATTTAAAAAGGTCATACTTGCGCAGTGGCTTGTGGGTAGGGGGATGTAGAGAATAGCCGCCTGTTATGTCAGCACTGGACGACATGTTCGCTTGTTTATAATGAGAAAAAATCTGGCAACTTGTGAATTCTAAGATCTAAAAAAAATAGTTGTACACAATGTCGAGTTAAGATTTTGGCAGTCTTGGCGCTCTGAAAAAACTGAGACCACTTTTGAGCGCTGTCAAAATGGTAAAATTTAAAGAAATCAATTTACACTTTAAATTGCCATGGTAATATTGCAAAAACATGTACTGGCTACGAAATTACAAATCTTGTCAAAGAATTACAAAGACGTACAATATCTATTTTAATTTAAAAACTTAATGTGTGTAAACTGTCTTTATTTTAGTTATGTATAAAATAATTACTGTGCCATAATGTCTAAGCCGGTACTGGCTGATGTGCGCAGAATGGGCCAGTTGACGGACCCGTAGCACCTTACCCGTACCCGCGGTACGGTTATACCTAAACTTCAAATAGCGGATGAGTTTGGACCCTAAACCGGTTTGAAACGTTTCTTCACGAAATGTTGCTGATACAGTCAGTTCGACGTTGCGGAGTCGTGTGAACACTTTCATGAAATACAGCGGTGTAGTCGAGGCCGGGGAACGCAGGAAAATGCAGTTCCGAAAAATATGTTGCCCTCCCCCTTCCTTTGGACATCCAAAAATACAAATAAAATTAATACAAAACTCGGACATCACCAGATGCGGTTTCAGGCGGTGCAAAAGTGTTCTGAAATACGTTTGCAGACGGAGCTCTGCCCTGGAACCCCGCTAGCTGGGGTAGCTTACAGCACTGTTCTGTACACCTAGCTGAATTGAAGGGGTTTATTTCTAAAAGAAAGGGAAAGAAAGAAAAAAGAGGTGTTCCCCCGAACAAAAATTTACCGCTACACCACTGCATGAGAGCATCTCAGTCTGCGTGCGTCACATGATAAAAAATTTGAGCTGTCTGCAGACTGACTATGGATGACTGAAACCATTGAATTATAAACTTTGTTTATAATTCTATGACAGAAACCGTTTCATGAGAGCATCGGTGCGTTATGCCGTGAGACGGTTGAGCGGCCAGCATGCTGACAATGACAATGCCAATGACAATGAGCGGTGCGCGTTGAGTCGACTGCTACAGCTTATTGATGCATAACAACGCCGCGAACTCTGTATCACAAACACACACCGTGTTCTGAGAAAAACTAAGCTGTTGCATCATGTTTATCATGTCTGGCAAATTGTGACCAATTTTCAAAATAATAATTCTTTTACTAATAGCATCGGAAGATAATTTGACACAAAACTGTCGTCAACCTTCCCAACACACCTAAAAGGTGTCGTTACATTGCCCATATCACGTCTTTATTTTTGTGGTTTGGAAAATTATAATTAAAAGTGTATAAAATAAATGAATACATTTAATCTAAATTTCCGCATGAATAGGCTATTGTGGCACTAACTCTGCCTTTTTTCGCAGATTTTCTGTCAAGAAAACTGCTAGATTTGGTCAGTAAAACACTGCTAGTTTGCAACAAAAATTGTATGGAAAATACACCGAAATGCGCCATTCTCACTAGCAAAATGCCTAAATTTACTGAAAAGGTGGCCAAGACACCACCCTATAAGAGCCAAGCTCTCGACGGGCCTGTTTGGCTCACCCTGTATGCACGGCCTACATATGACGTGCAGTATATAATGACCGTCGTAGCTGATAAGTCCGTCGTGGTCGTGGTCGGCTTCTGTAATCATCTCTTCTATCTCTTCTTCGGTCATCTGTGAGCCAATGTTACGCATGACGAACCGGAACTCGTCAGCACTGATGTGTCCGTGGCCGTCCTTGTCGAAAACACGAAACGCCTCCTTGATCTCGTCCTCAACCGAGTCCGTGTTCTGGATCTTCTTTGCCATCATGTTGAGAAACTCAGGAAAGTCCACCGTACCACTGCCTATACATACATTGTACATCCGTCTTATAACAGCGTGCGTCATAAGCATGTCATATTCCCTGCAGGGATGGGTCCGAACTTCGAGGCCAGTATTCTCAAGACCAAGGCCAACGCCAGGTCAGTGGTCTTCGACGCCAACGCCACTAAGTAAGTAAGTAACTAAATTAAGTGTAACAATTTCATATTGCGTATCAAAAGCCAGCTCAATCTTATTTAAAGCAAAAACCCCAAAATGCCTAGAAAACATAGTTTCAATGTTTTAATGGATTTATCCTACAAATACCAAAAAAAACTCAGTGCACACAGCACATTCATTATGAGTGATTGAAAAACAATGCGTCGAGGCCAAGGCTAGACTCTTTCGAAATCAAGGCCACAATCTTTTGTTCTCGAGCTGTTCTCGAGGTCGAGGACCGTCTTCGAGTACCCTATGCCTCATCGTATCACCATAAAAAGGCACTTTGAAACCTAAGATGACCCCGAAAAATTATGAAGCTTTGATTAAGTGATTTGAACAAAACAGTTTGTGAAAACAATCGTAGGTGTATGTATCATATCATTATAAGATGAAAACACTTGCTAAGGCCATTTTTGTTCGTAGCACATTGGGCTTCATTGCATACAAACACAACTACAAATTGTACAATAAATGTCAATAATACACTGTGTGTAGAAAAAAGTAACCCCGTAGACATCGTACAACAGAAATGTCAAATCTGAACAAATCTAAATAAAATTTCGTATACTGTATCACCAATAAATTGCTGAAGCGAGCACTTAATTTCCTGAAAAATATTATTTTTAGCAAAGTTATCAATTGTTGAATATCGATAACAAAATATCTCCGTTACCCATACTGCAGTCGCTCGATCGGAAGTGACGTTTGTTGATGCAATCAAAAATATTGTAAACAATAACAAAGTGCTATTTTTGCAGACGACCGTGTTTTAATTAAGCTGTTGAAACAAAAAAAGGGTGTGGTGCAAAAAAGTTTATTACGGAATTTCCCAGCAATCCGTGGACAGTATCAGGATTAAATAAACGGTTGTTTAATACTGGACATTTTAGGTTTTGAGGTGACCTCAAAAAAGCCGCTGTAACTATTGTTTGCGCTTGTAGATTTAACTGAAGTATGACACTTTCACTGACAATGGATAATGCTTTGTTGACCTAGAATTATGCCAGAACCAACTTTGTTTGTTAAAGCTATGCAAATGTACAAAAGGGTTTTGTGGTTTTCTTATGTAACGCCATATTGGTAACGGAGATATTTTGTTATCGATATTCAGCAATTAATAACTCCGCTGAAATAATATTTTTGAACAACATTTTGTGACCGCTTTGGCAAGTTTAATGTGAATTTTTTTCAGATTTGTTCAGATTTGACATTTCTATTGTACGATGTCTGGGGGGTTACTTTTTTCGGGACACTGGACACACTGTAAAAAATAAAATTTAAATTTAAATTATGTTACGCCTACATGGCTAGTTTAAATTCATCACAGTTGGAAAAATGACTAAAAATAATCTTGCTAATCAAGTGTGTAGCGGAGTGTAAACAGCTCAGTGCAAAACGCCGAGGTCAATCGATTATTGTCGAGATTTGCTTGCTCATTTAGCGTCCGTCCGTCTGTGTGATCGATATAACACTCGCCATGCGTGCTTGCCCTGTGTAATCGTGACATGAATGTGAGTCAAACGCTGGCCCACGGCACACTGTATGGTCAGCCGCATGCGTGCGCAATCCGGCTTTTTTGCTTCTTTGTCGCGCCCCTTGCCTGATTCGCCTCTGCACATTAGACGATTCATCCCCGTTGTCTATTGTAATGATTATAGACTAGCGTTAAACTTTGTAAAATGTATAGCCCATAAACGTAACGTATGTGGGACCTGTTTGCACATGTTGAAGAGAATGAACGATCATTTACCGTGTGACTGTTTAGTTAATTTATTGAATTAATTGTCGTCATCATCAATCGTCCAACGTGCAGCAGCGAACAAGCCAGAAGGCGAATCATCCGATGTGGTCAGGGGCAAAAAAGCAAAGGGGCGAAAAAGCCGTAATCCGGCGCATTTGGCGGCCGCATTGATACGCTAATGTCTGACTGGCTGTATGCCATTGCCAGGTCGATTGCTTCGGTAACAGCAACACATCAATAGTCGGGCACGATTGATCGACCTACCGAACGACGATCGCGCTTACTTACTTACGCCACTGAGGCGGATACGTGCATGCCGCCAGGCGGATAGTTAGGGATGGGCTGAACACAGATAGCCTAAATCTTTTCGACATGGTAATATATATCGTCACATTAAAGATATCAATATTATCTATTATAGCAAAATTTTACTTTCGTTGCTTCCGCATGACATGATTTCTGCCCTCAAGCGACAGCAATGAAATGAAATAAATTGAAGGCCGCAGCGCAGTTCATTTCATTCATTCTTAGTTCAGTTCATTTCTGTCGCTTTGAATGCACCTTAATAGCCGGCATCTAATGTACTTCAAAAAAAGCAAAATGCCAATCAACATGCAACGAACTTGTTACGCTTTAGAGCGTTGGGTTGGACGACGCAAATTTTAACTTTCTCATAAAATATCGATATCGTACTAATATCCCGATATTCGATTTGATGACCGGTACTGCATCAGCGTCGTATCGAAATCGGACTATTGTGACATGGACACATCTCCAGTGACCTCACGGCGCGCGTCATTGGTCCGCTGATTGATAACGTCACGGTCGGTGCGTGTGACGTCATCATTCATCGCTGCTGGTCATACAGTCTGCACTCTGTCCGAACGATTGCACCGCTTCACGCCGCCGTATTATACAGAGTCTGCGTTATCACAGGCGTCCATCTTTCTCCGCGTACCGTTGAGGGACATACAATGGCGAAGTCGCTCCTTCCTTCTTTCTTCCTTCTTTTCATTCCTCTCCCCCTCCTTTTTCCTTTCTTCCGTTTAAAAGCAGCTCTCTGAAATTTTCAAATTCAGCTACGAGAGTCCGGAGGAGCGTTGTTGTTGGTTTTGGTCTTTTAAAAAGTCTTGGTTTGGGTTTTGTCTTAGAAAAAATAATGTCTGATGGTAGCTTACATTTTGAGACTAAAAGTGCGAAACTGCACTTTCTTCACTGGCACAATGCAATTTTGCATTCGAGCCCCGTGCCGTTACTACGTGTGGAATTTCAACCCCGTAAATTGTCTCCCCAGTCGGACTTACAGTGACGAGCGCTAAAGAAAAGAAATCAGCTCATGGCCACCAAAGAATCAAAGTCAACAGTGCGCGCGATATTTAGGACAACTCTAGAATATATCGCCAATATTTCTGAAACAGTCTTGAGGACTTTTATATTATATCACTGCCGCCCGTCAGTTTTCCAGTGCAAGTCACTTATTATGTCATATAGCCTATATCAATGTAGAAATGGAGTCGACCCCACCCCCTTCAACTATGATTTCTAGAATTGGACGTCCATATATACATGGCGCCACCAGCTAGCGAAATGTGTACTTATACTACTTTATATATATTGCCGGTGGGTTCAGACGACCAGTCGATAACCACACACGGACAGACAGCACGAGGCAAAATGAAAATGTAATATTACATGTTCTGTGTTACAGCATCCTATAAGACTCTGCCATCGATCTTTTCAATGTAGGTCTATATCCTGCGGGACGTACGCTATTGCTAGGTGCAATATATGTTAAGCAATTCCGCCTCATTCGTGCGTATGCTCTGCAGAAAACGTATACAGGTCCTCGACGGCGACGACTTCAAAGGTTGGGTTGCTTTTGGTGTTGCATGCAATTTCAGTTTAGACGATTAGCTGATTCTGATTCTGTAATGTTACTGGCATTGAAGGGAAATGTCCTAAGTATTTGAAATGGTGGGAACGTCCGGTGTGGAAACGTACGGGAAGAAAGTGTCCGTCTCCCAACCATTCTGCGTGGAACAGAACAGATGCGTCAACGCCATGCAGCACCGCACGTAATGTGCAGTCAGTCGCCATCGCTCGTTGTGCATAATGTAGCCCATGTCCCACAGTGTCGACAGTTGACTAATGCATGCGGTGTCACTGTCAGTACTGTCCGCGTTATTGCGTTATTGTCACGTGGTTGATTCGTCCACATCTGAGGCTTATTTCACAAAACTTCCCCGGTCGTTCTTCGGCAAAGGCAAAAAAACAGGTCAGAAACAAATATACGATTCTGTTGCCACTCTCAAAGAGTTATTGAAACTAGGCTATCAATAAACGTTTTTGTCATCGACTTCTTAAAAGATATTTGTTTCAATCAAAGTACCGTTATCTAATCTAATTTCAAATTCATCTCTAATGTTCTCCGACTACTTCTCTTAGTCATTTTTTTCCGTTATAATAAGCGTACTTGAATGGCACTGTAAAGCCTTAAATATGCTGATGTGCCGTTAAGAAACTGCTTACTCACTTATTACGCAAAAAGTCTGAACTAAAAATAGCCTAGAAAAAACGTAATTTACAAAAATGTCTAAAAACTTAAGATTAACTTAACGCAAAAATCTAAGGCAGGTCCTGGGGTGACTTTAAATAAACTAAGAAGAACTTAGAACTTTCCTAGAAAGTTTTGTAAATTAGGGATTCGATATGTCAACGCCGCCAGTCGCCAAGTAGCAATTGCATGTAATGCGCAGTCATTCGCTGTCGCACGTTGTGCATAATGAAGTGACCACTGACGACGAGCAATGCATTGCATGCTGCAGTGTCAGTACTACTGGCCGTGTTATCGCTTTATTGTCACTTGGCTAATGGCCAGCCACACTACGTACGTGTGATATTATGCATGAGGGTTTCAGCTGCAGACACACAGACAGACAGACAGACAAACGGACATCCTCACAGGAATTGGCTGTCGTCTTGGCCACAGCCTGCCAGCACTGCAAGTCGACCATCCTCAGAGTCGTACAGGCACATACGGTACATGGACTAGCAACGGTTGTCTTCTATAGCTTTACTTCTTTGCTTCGTCACTCCGGGCTTAAAACCAGTGGCGTCGTGAAAGGAAGTGGGGGCCAGCAATTGCCTTCTTCTCAAAATTTATTGGCTGTCGGAAAATCGTTTTACTGTCAAAAAATTTTTGACCAAAAATACAAAATTTGTAACTGAAAACCCCCATTTTGGGATAATTTAGAGAGAAAATTTGGAAATTTGTCAAAAATGGCAAAAATTTGCAACTTTTTGTCTTATCTAGACCTACTTTTTTAACACAAGCACAGCTGCTTATATTTTAGGCTGCAAAGCGTTTTGACAAAAAGCATTCGTACCATCCAGCGCTGTGATCTGTCTTATATCCACGTACATACAAACTCAATTTTGTGAATGTCATGGACACTAACGGGCATTAAGCCTATAGAAAGATGAAGAGAGATAGAGAGTCTTGAGTACTATGGGCTGGCTCTACGACGGACGATATACTCACTGATCTTGGCCAGATGATGACGTCATTTATCGTGGGCTGGATGACACGCATCAGTGAAGCGATAAGCTTCCATGAAGCGACTGACCACGGACTGACCGATTGACTGACCGAATGACCATAGAGCCTAGCAGCAGCAGCAGCCGCGCTCACTGGCATCAGTGTATAGCGTATTATACTGCTCGCATCGACCAAAGCGCATCGTTATACATAAGCACCAACACCATCCAAGAAAAAAGTGGCAATCCGGCCACGCCATTTCCCTACTTTTAATAATATGCATAGACCAAGCGGCACATTTCTTTTTGAAGCAGCAGGTGACAATGATAACAATATTCAAAAAATATTTTTTTAAATCATGCAAAAATGCTGCAAATGACTGCCAAAACGGTTTCAGCTTTCTGGCCAAAAGTTCTGTCGCTAAACCCCGCTAGTGATAAGCCCCCAGATCTTTACTTTATCACATTTTGTATTCTGCTAGACTACAGCTAGACAATGTTATCGCAATCGTCATGACCCCGTAGCTAACTGAAGAAGTGGAAAGAAGAAGGTGAGAGACAGAGGGACGGAATAGAGAAAAAAAAAGAAAAGAAAAAAGTAGGTTAGAAAAAAAGATTCCCCCCAAAAAATAATGTAGTCGATGGTGCCTACTGTAGGCCTACATGTGCGACTGAAACATGTAGACGGCCTCGAAGAGTCAATGCCTGTGTTGGTCAGTGTGGGCTAGGCTACATGATAAAGACGATTGCTCTGCAGCTACAGTACACTGTACATTGTACATTGCCTAGCCGTCGTCCGTTCGGCAATGACGCAGTGCGTTCTGTATGCTGCTGCTGCTGCCGCTGCTATTGCTGTAGTTACAATATTCGCGCTTGGATGACGACGCGCAGAACGCAGAGAGCGAGTGCTTAGTTACGTGTAATCGCGTCCGTTGCGCGCTCTGCTGCCGACCAACAAATGATCCATCCATTGTTCTGTTCAATGCACCATCCACCGCTATAAGCTCATCGACATGACTGTGATCAACGAATGCCGCCGCAAGCGATCTCTATATCTGCCATATCTCTGTAAGTCAGTACGTAAGTAAGAAGGCAAAGCGCGGATTTATAAATATAAAAATCAACCTCAAATGCGCTCAATCTGTGAAGGTGCTATCTTCATCAGTGTTCAGCGATGAGTGAAAAAAGATCTCATTTCAGTGCAAGGAGGAGAATAAGCTTCCGAGCTAAGCTAGCAGACAGCTCTGCAGTTGGCATGATACCTGCAGTTGAAACGTCATCGACGATGGTTTCGTTCTACTTCATTATTGATATGTTTCTTGTGTCAATGTATTTCTGGAGGTGCTATACGGGACCATCAGTGGCGTATGGAGGGCGCGGTAGGAAGCACATGCCCACTACAACTTAGTTGTGAATTTAAGTTTGTGCAGTAAAACCAAAAATATACTCCCTACATGCATTTTAACCAGTTTTTATGCCACTATTTTAGCGCTTTCCAAGATTTTCTAGCTGGTGAAAAAAAAGCTCACTGCCCCTCTCCAAAAACCTTACTCCTGCTATCGGCCTTCGGCTTTGATAGTTGACTTCAGTCCGCCTCTAATTTCTGGCTACGCCAATGAGTTTTTATTTGTCGTCGGCGTTGACGCGTCTAGCTGGTCGATTGCACGGTGATGCTACGAGCGCCGTGGACAGATTGTGTTTGCGCAGGCTGCGCTGCCGACGGACAGACAGACAGCGACAGACACACAGAGCGGTCGGGTCGGAATTAATGTCGCCTAATGCATTCTGGTCGCGTGACGCCGTACAACGCATGGGCGCCAGTAGACCGGGTATATATCAGACAGGGCGTACAGACAAAAACAACAGCGACAAAACACCCTCTTTTTTGAATTCTTGTAGGGCCTAAACAAAATGCATGCAAGTAAAAATTTTCGACTAATTTGTCGTGTCAAGCAACGTAAAATATGGGCTCTATATGCAAATGGATTTCATGTAAAATATGTAGCGATATGTATTAAAGCGCGTTAGCAACAGCTGCTAATACTGGTCTAATAGGCCCCTATATGTTTTCCACATAGACAGAGTTCTATCGCAAAGGAATTTTGTCGTGGGGGTTATTAACTTATTGTACACTCATATTAGAGATCTGGCCGAGATGTGGGATAAGACTCGATCGCGAATTTACAGCCGAACATGGCTGTCTGTCACCAGAAATTCATCAGTTTTGATTTTCTCTCGAAACCTCGCGGACAAGCTGACTAGCTGTCAGCTCTCCTCGCCAATAAAACGAAACCGGCTTGTGCCTGCAAGACAATATCAGAAGACGAACATTCTCCCTGGATGTTTCAACCCCCACGTTTCACCGCGAACATTTTCGCTGCCCGAACATTTTCCACGCCTATTTATTTGTTGAAAATCGCTACGATAATATCTTCTTCAGGCGCGTACAGAGCTAATGAAATGAGCTGAACTGAAAAAGCAGAAACGTGTTATTTAAGTTCATTTTTATTTCTGTCGCTTTGAAAACACTGTCGGTGTGTCAGTGTGGGAGATGCAATGCAAGCTTACAATTCAAACACCAGCGCGCTGCCAACATCGCCACCACGCAACATTCGATTTCGATCAACATGTAACACGACAAAAAAGTAAGCAAGTAATTAAGCAAAACAGCTCAACAGATCCACAACGCGCCGCCCGCTTAAACTGTTCAAAGCTAATGTCAGTTTGAGCTGGAAGGCTGTTCCACAGTTGTAAAGCTGCAGTAACAAAACATCACTCTGTCAAAAAGAGGAAATGTAAAATGTCGCAGAAGCAGAAGGGGGACGTTCGGGAGGAACGTCTGGAGATATGTCCGGAGGGAAATGTCCAACATCCCGCATGGGAACACAGGTCATCTAACGGACGGCGATTAACGGCTATCCCATTCCTGCTAGCGTCATCGTTACGTCGCTAGATTTATCACCTCTGGGCGTCAGCAGCAGCAGCAGCAGCATCAGCAACTAGGACGAGCGCCAGTCAATGGGGTTAATGACGAGCAACGTGCATACGTGACAGTGACCGGTGACAATACTCACACGCCGTAGCTTTCATTAGCTAGGCCTATAGCTTGAATTAGGTCCATACGATTGGGTGCGTAATTCAGCACAATTTAAACCATTTTATCTACACCCGGCTAATATCTACAATTTCTGAATACACAAATTTAGATTACGTAACAATGACCACCAGTGACAATAACCAGAGCTCACAACTCACTCTGTACTCCTCATGCACTGCTAGAGTTCCGTATTGTCATTCAGTGGCGTCGTGCTCCCTAAATTTTGGGCTGTCGGAAAATTGTCAGTAAATCTACTCTTTTGTTTAAAAATGCAAAATTTGGGGCCACAAACCTATTTTAAAGAAATTTAAAAGCTAAATTAAAATTTTGAGCACATTTTGTCGGAAATTTGCGACTGTCTATCGAAAAATTACAACTTCCTGGCCCGCCTCCTTTTTTACCCCGCGACGCCGCTGGGCCACTACGTTGCTCGAGTTGTTTGTTCTCAAGTTTTTAGGGTTGGCCGAAAAATGTAAGCCTTCATTTTTTTCCAATACTCTCGCCACATGTCGACCGATTATGAAAATTTTTTTGCAGGCACACTTTGCAGAAAAATTATTGCAGCAACGCTGTCATTAAATATTCCACCACGCCTTAATTGCGTCGGCGCGTCGCTACACTTAATTTTGGCCGGATATTTAAGAAGCGCGTCATTGCAAACTTTCCGCAAAACATGCCGGTGATAGAATTGTGAAAATCGGTCAATATTTGGCGAAGATATAGACAGACCTGAGAGGCATACGTTTTCGGTGCACCCTGCAATGTAGGCTTACACTACATATCCAGTATATAGGGTGCGGCAAAAAAGTAGACCCCTAAAATTTTTCGTTGTTTTCTCAGCAACCGTTTAAAATTTTAATTTAAAATTTTACAGATTTATTTAGCGAAACCTTCTACATTCAACTGTCAAGTAAAATGTGATTCTGTTGAAAAACTAGGAAGTTATAGACTTTTTAACATGACCGCCTACCGATTTTTCAGCATTTAAAATGTTCCGGCTACAACCCAATTTAATAACATCGTTGAAACAACACAGATAATAATGATCA
>Ga0209367_1007146_pt1 | contig 15409 bp, 10 predicted proteins | sample WorMetLIZISLAND2_FD_187412 | JGI IMG/M metagenome (GOLD analysis project Ga0209367, IMG submission 187412) | Marine gutless worms symbiont microbial communities from Max Planck institute for Marine Microbiology, Germany - Olavius geniculatus... ... | reverse complement strand
AGTTAAGCCACGCTGCCCTAGATAGGCAGCGGTGGGCAGCGATAGTAAGAATGGCGTCAGACACCAACGGGCATTGAGCCCACGGTTGTCGATGATGATGATGATGATGATGATAATAATTGTAATAATAATCTAATCGTTTTTGTTTATAATGTGTGTTTGCATGTATTATTACATTGTATGTTGTATTATTGCTTCCATTTTGGTGAATAAAGATGTATATAATAATAGTACTAAGAATAGCGACGATTTTAGGCCTAATTCGGTTTTATTACTTCACAATATTGCCGTGATTGACATTCAGACGACTTCTTTTTCATAGCTAATATTTTTGACACGCGTTTGGTGTTTGGTATCCAGAGTTGCAACCTCCTTTAAGTGGGGTCATCAACGTAAAGGTTTATTAGCAGTAAAGCGCAGCCGAAATCGTCTCCAATTAACAATTTCGAAAAATTGATGGCAAATTTTAAAATTTAAAATTTGAACACTTTTGTTTACAACTACTCCAACAATGACAAAGCCAGCAACAGCAATTACTGCTTTAAGGCCTATACTTGTAGTTTGATTAAAAGGAACCCCAAACATCAGAGAGGATTCTACAGACTCGGACGACACCCCAGATTTGGTGAAAGTTTTCCCCTCGTCCAAATTGGGCGAGTCTGTTCTCCAAGGCGGGCGCCGGTGCATCAGCTTTACACGTTAGCCCATCAATCATCCAAAGCGGCGCCTGAGAAGACAAATTAAAGACAGTCGTCGCCGACCAACTTCTGTTCGTCTGCGGCGGCGCCAATTTGTAGCCAGTCGTCGTTAGCTGTGCCGCCCAACGTCCGTCAAACGGACCGGGAAATTGCGGGCCTTGTCGCCGTCCGCCCAGCTGTTGCACTGCGTTTTTACAGTAGTATTGCTGTATCACCTTCAATCAGGGATGTGGTCTCGGTCGAGACGTCTCGGCCTCGAGACGGTCTCGAGACGTACTAACGTCTCGTCTCGTCTCGTCTCAAACAAAATCCTCAACGCCTCGGTTTCGTCTCGGTCTCGGAGCAATATGTATCGGTCTCGGCCCTGTAGGTCTCGTCTTGGGTCTCGAGCTATTGCGTCTCGTCGAGACGTTTTGTGCAGGCGCGCGCCGTGCATAGGCCTACTGTAGCTGCAGTTAGAGCGATACTAACTAGCATGAAATTTGTGGCTTAGACATATTCGTTTACAGTGTTTTTACTCTTTTATTTACTTATTTATCATAAAGCAGAATTGTGTCATGTCAGTCTTGTTTCGCCATAAAATAACCTAGTCGCAATGAAGATAAAGTGTACGATGTCAGAATGAATACTATCAGCCAAATGTGGACGACGTATAAGGCTATAATCAGCTGTAGTTTACTAATTTCAGTTGCTTGCAAATTGCGATAAACATAATGGCTCATGTTCACAGCACTGCAGTTGCAATTCTTTATGGTGAAGCCGTTAATTATTCAGTAATAATTGTCAAAATAAAGTGCAAAACCCCACAATATCACAAATAGAAAGCGCTTACCATGGTGCGAGTTAATTAATCCGTATAATTTTTTTCATCTTTAATGTGTTTCACCATACGTCACGGAAAACGTCTCGGCGAGACGTTGAAGCTCCCGAGACTTTCGGGATCTGCCAGCGTCTCGAGAGCTGCAACGTTTCGTCTCGGTCTCGTCTCGGACAAAATTTTGAACGTCTCGGTTTCGTTTGGGTCTCGGAGACATGGGTCTCGAGTCTCGTCTCGGTCTCGGCTCAGAAGGTCTCGTGCACATCCCTGCCTTCAATACGTTCAAACTTCGCATTGCTGCAAAACTCCAACCGGAATTACAACTTTATTAGTCGTTTATATTAGTTGCATATTTTACATCTTGCGACTAGCGGCATTTTTGGACGACTGAAAATGCAAGTACGGAAAATGCAAGTACAAATCTTTCGAAATGTTGAATGGCCAACAGTTTTTTCATGGATAAATAAACACTTCTGATGCAGGAACCGCCGGCATATTTGCATCAAATAGGCCTACGCAGCTTGATCTTCTGACATTTTGATGCTACTAATAGGACTGTCCCACACCATGCAGTTCTATCAGCTCTTTACAATCTTTGTTGCCCGCCAGCAATATATATTTCCCGTCTGTTTCATTCTTATGATACGGACAACTAAAGATACGTACATTTTGGCGTTCAACAAAGTAAAGGAATTGCTTAATATTTTTCTACCAGTTTATGCTTTCATTTGCTGTCTGATCTCTTTTAACTCAGACACTACTCTTTAGTTCTAGTTACTAATCTTCATACAAACCGTTTTTGTTGATGTGGCAATTTGTAATGCGTTATGATTTTACAATCAGACAGAAAAATTGCAGATTTTGTTCATCTGCTTTAATTTTTTTAACAAAGACTTAATAGTTTTACTGTAATTTCCACACAAAAAATATTTACAGGCATGTACTCGCATTTTCCGTACTTGCATTTTTAGCGCCTCCGTTTTATTTCCTTTATTTTATATTTACGTTTTGTATGCGTTTATTACTGCGTTACTAAAAATATTGGTGTTTATTATTCATATTTAATGTGGTTTGGCTTTAAATATTTATTTTTTAATAAAATACACTGTGTTTGGTGAAAAAACTAATGCGCTATTTATTATCAATCAAACTGCCAAATTTTACTTAAATCTGCCAAAGTAAACAATAGCTATAGCGGCTTTTGTGAGGTCACCCCAAAACACTCTAATTTTAAACCTTTGTGGATAACGTTAATCACAAAGACTTGAAACTGAAGTGTTTTGGGGTGATCTTACAAAAACCGCTGTAGCTATTGTTTGCTTCAGTAGATTTTAACGAAATTTGGCACTTTGATTGTCGACGTAGAATTTTGTTAGAATCAGTTGTTGTTGGAGTTACGCAAATGTACACTAACAGAGGGGTTTTCCTTATGTAACATTATATTGGTATCAAAGATATTTTGTTATCAACATTCAACAATTAATAACTCCGGCAAAAATAATATTTTTAATAAAATTTGGCAATCGCTTCAGAAATTTATTGAAGATTAAGTGTCCAAAACTTTATTCAGATTCATTTAGATTTAACATTTTTATTGCACGATGTCTAGCGGATTAGTTGTTCACCGGACACAGTGTAGTACAAAAAATTTCAGACAGAGTGCAACGTAAGTCCATTCGGCGCCATAAGTGCACAATACATCCGTTACAGACGGACGGCAGACAGACGACAGACACCCCGTATCATAAACGAAACCGTTAGGTCGTTAGGTCGGCTAATAAAATAAAACAAAAATTGATAGTAATCCAATTAATAATGTACGGTGCTTAGTTAAGAAGCCATTGTTCATCGGTAAAAAGCTTCGAAAAAATTATTGCGCATTTCAGTTTATATTTCCCTTTTTCGTAAACACAAATAGAACACAGTTCGCCCTACATGTGTCACCATCACCAGTTCGAAGTTATCAATATTACTGTCTTCTATAACATCATCAGACCTAAGAAAAAATGTCGTGCTTTCGGTTGCAATTGGCAAAAATAAAACAGAAACAGACGGACTTCTTTAAAATTGTTGTTATTTTTAAAATTGCGACAACTCGTAAAAACAAACTGACACATTAAATAGTATCAACGAGAACTAAAGTAAACTAGTAATTTGAGCAAAGCTCACAAGACGGGCGACAGTAGCAATTCTACCATCTGAACAGCAAGTGTACAGTGTGCAGCAGTAGAATAATATTGCGTCTTGAAAAAGTATTCAAATTTGAGGCCTCCCTACTGATGACACCTTGAACCTAAGAGGCCGAAGCTCAGATGGTTAAACATGTATGCTCTATGCTAAAAATTTCGTATGAAGGTTGTTCAGGTATATCTCCAGCCATTTCAACACAACATATTCTTGAGATGTGTGCCGCAGCCAAAAATTGCAGAAAAACACTAAAACCTTTTATTTTAAAGGTTCGAGGTCATTGAAGGTCATTTAAGTCATCGATGTTGACACCATTTAAAAGCTCACCACTAGTGCTTGTTACGATAAGCAGCATGTCTGTGCCTACCTGCAACTGTTTTCACGCTAGACGAGCTAATAGGGGTAAATAACCACTTTTTAAGGGGATACCCTTCTTCGATGCCCGCCTACGCAGGCTTCCTTGAATTTAAGGGGCCGAGACCTAGACTGCTAAAATCTGCGTTTAATGCTAAAAATTCCATATGCAAGTTGTCTTGGTCTGTCTCTAGCCATTTTTGTCGCAATTTGCTGTTGAAATGTGCGCTGCAGCCAATAATTGCAAATGTTCACTAAAACCCCTATTTTAAAGATTCAAGGTCGTTCAAGGTCATCGATGTTAATAAATTTAAAAAGCCCGTCACCAGTGCTTGTTATGATAAGCAGCATGTCTGTGCCTATCTGCAACCGTTTTCACACTATACGAGCCAATATTGGCAAATAACGTCTTTTCAGGGGGTACCTCTCTTTGACGCCCTCGTTTAAAGAGAAACCCCTCACTCAAAGACACGAAATTTTGTCACGATAAACTAGAGTATTAGGGGAGTCCATAGTGAAGATTTTGTGATCCTAGCTTGTGTCTGTTTGACACAATACAGCAGTGTCACAAACGGACAGACGAACAAACACTGCGTAGCTAAGACGCGCGAAGCATTCTGCTGTCGTGCGTAAAAACCGCAGCATTACTGACTACAGGGTGTGGCAAAAAGTATCCCTTGAAGTTGTTTGCCATTTTCTCAGCAACCGCTAAAAATGTTGAGGCGAAATTTTGCTCACTTATTACAAGTTTTCACCTACGTTAAAAGACCAAGCGGCATTTGATAGTCATTTACTGTTGTAAAGTTACGAATTTTATTGTAAAACAACATCGTGATTCTACACACTCAAAAAGTTAGTGCTGTAACGAGTAGCGCGTATTAAAAACAACTAGGTCCATTTTGTTGCCGGTGTCGTCAAAGAAAATTAAATTTTATAAACAATATCTATGCAGTTTTTTTCTATACATTTTCAATCACATTTATTGACATTTTTCACCAAAACTAAAAGCCTTCGCTAAATGCAGACAGGCACTGCATATGATCTGTGCAAGCTGCCATCGACAAGGCCGTTAAAACTGATTAAAAAATAAAATGCATGCGTGGAAGCTAGCGTTGGACACTCTCGCCGTCACTGCCAGGTTGTTTATTCTGTTGTTTGAATAACATTGTGCCCCTTTCGTTCATTCTGTTCCATGTGAACGTGAGAAATGACAATGCGGATGCAGAAAAAAATAATAACTTTGTCTAAGTTAAAGACATTTAAACGCTTTTCGACAATTTTGTGCCAGTAAGCCAATAAAATAGGTAACAAGCGTGTTATTAAATTTTACTTAAAAATTCTCAGCGATTGGTAAAAATTGACAAAAGAATAAAGAATACTTTTTGCCGCACCCTGTAGATGCAAACATTTCCCTGTAGATGCAAACATTTTGTCAGTAAAACTTTGAAAGCAAACTAAAAACTGCACGGATGTTTTGAGAATCCAACAACAATTCAAAGACGCAGGTTTTTTTTTCCAGGAACGAGAAAGCAACCGAGAGCACAGAAATTTTTTCAGACCGTATCGTGTTCGCGGACCATCATCTGGACACTCGGAAGCGAGTAATTAAAGCCTTTCCAGGTGGCCCAGGTCATACCGTAGTCCTTGTCGGTCTTGCCGTGCAGGTATCTGCCGTTCAGGTTGGTCTTGCTGCAGCGGTTATACCACCATCCGCCTATCAGCAGCTTGGCGCAATGGTGCTTTTCGGCGTTGTCGTTGTCTCGGTCTTTAGTACTGAACTCCATCCCGACGTTGTACGAAAGTGAATCGCCTTCAGACAGAGAACACGGAAACGCCAACCAATCAATTAGTCAATCGTTCAACCGATCAAAACAAAAGACAAGCGCGCGGTAGCGCACAACTGTATTAACGGCGACAGACCAAGCCAGTAAATAATGGCAAAACTCGACCCCCTTATAGCGGATTATCCCATCGGAACGAAAACTCACCAGAACGAATCCCACTAAGACGAAATACTGTTAGAACGAAAGCCCATATTCGGCGAAGCCCAATAGAACGAAAACTGCCAAACGTGTTGAATTGAATAACAGAATGCAATGTAACATCTTGCTGCTGTCAATTAGTCTTACTAATGAGCAGTCGATACAAGTTCTAAAAATGTTAGATAATGTGAAAAACGTATTGGCTGTAGCAATTTGTGGTGCTCACAAACAATTCCGCGAAACCGAGCGTCACTATTAAAGACTAGCTTAGAAATGTCTGTCTGATTTCACTTTAGGTCTCATTCATGTTCAGGTATACGAATTGTATACAGAGACTTAGGCAAAAATTACAGAGGCATCCATTCAGAGCCTTAGCCATTAATTAGACCTTTTTCCGAACACGGTCTATAATTATATTTGCCAAGAAATAGTTACTGCTACTGTTTACATTTTTCTATTTACAGACACAGACATACTGGTAACATCTGTTCAGTAATGGCCTACGTCAACTTTTCTGCTTGTAGCTAATGACTGCATGTACACTTGAAAAAAAAACTGGTAAAAATAAAGCTTTTATTAAAACTCACACATGTTAAAACATCATATAGGCCTAGCTGCAAAAAACCGATATCCTATAAGATCGAAATCTTATCCGAACTAAAACCCGATAGAACGAATCCCATTAAAACAGCACAATTCGTCTCAATAAAACGATTTTTTACCTTATCAAAATAAAAAAAAATTGCAAAACGAGAAAAAAATTGTAGCCCATTCAATACCTTTGCATGCGCATTTTTTAGTCTATCGCTTCAAAATAATCTCGGCATCGCGCGATGCCTTGCCAAAGCACGTCTTTTTGCGTTAGGCCTACACGTGTTTATCATACAAACCTGCTGTCCCGCTATATTTTCCAACGGATTTTAGCTTGAAATTATTTTTTTCGCTGTCCACCACGAAGTTGTCACACAAAGCGTAAGCAGAATTTCCTTCCATATCTTTCATGTCGATGCGTAGTTCCTGACGCTTGCCTATGAGTGAAGTCAGCACATGAATAATTTCGAGTCCTGAACACAATAGACTACATTTTAAACAAAGACGTCATTTCTCACGTTATTTAAATGTTTTGTACATTAGTTTAGATGTAATTACGACATACAAAACTCTTCAAAATATATTTATGCTAAAGCATTACAAAACTAGCAGGAATGCACGCGGCTTTAAGGTAAAAAGTAGTTACAGGTAAAAAAAAACACAACAACTTTAAAGTGATTTGAAAATAAGCGAAGTCACTCTTGCCGATCCGCGTGTTTCTAGCAACCGCTTATTTTTATTCGCTAGAGAGCAGCAGCAACCGGCGACTATATGTTTTGGTTAGGGTTGGACTCCTAAATCTCTTTTTCTCCTAGGGATCAAGGGCTCCAATCTGGGTCAGGGTACCCCATCTGACACAATGTGTCTTTAGGCCCTGCAAATGTACCTGCCAAATAAAATGTAAATACGTCCAACGGTTAAAGCAGACTGCACAAGTGTGAAATACGACAAACAAACGACAGACGACGGACCACGCTACGGGAAAATGGGCAGCTATAAGCGAAACGTTTCGGCTAAAACGTTCTAATTGTTTGATGAATTAACTGTGATATAAAGCACGCCCTTCTGTTACGCAGCTGCACCTGGATGTGACAACGCAAAACAAGAGACCTAGCTGTCGCTAGGATAGTCAACCGTAATGGTTATCAGTGACCTTCAAGGTCATCTAAGATCGATGATTCTCATTTCATCTGAAAGGTCGTATGCCACTTCCTATTAGTGATTAATAGTAACCTAGGTTCTATTTTGCACGGTTGAGCCACAATAGCGCACACAGACCTTCAAGTTCATCTAAGGTCAATGATGTTCCTGTCATTTAAAAGCTAATATGCCACTTACTATTAATGACCAATAGCAACCAAAATCCTATCTCGCACCGTTTAGCCACATAGCGCGTAAAGGCTTTCAAGGTCATACAAGGTCAATAATTTTTATCTCATCTGACAAGGTGTATGCCACTTCTTATTGGTGATTGTTAGTAACCTTTGCTGTATCTCTTACCGTTTTTGAGATATGGCCAGTTTTTCGTTGAAAAGCGCACATTTTTCTATACCCCCTTCATTCAACCCAGAATTTGAAAATGTTACTTTAGACTAGATCGCCAAAATTTTGCATGCCTAGGTTTAAGACACATGGGTCTAATTACTCGTGTAAAAAATTTTTATGACCTACCTAGCCACAATACATCCGTTACGGGCGACGACGGACGGACAGACGACAACCGGACCACAAACTCGACCTGTCGGCTAAAACGTCAAACTAGCGTTTTCTCATCGCTAACCTGGGAAAGTCGACCACGCCCACCTATAAGAAGGTTATACAGTGAATACGAACGTTTGCCTGGAGCAGCTAATAGTTCTTCTAGCGACTTACAGGTAACTCGGCATTTTTTATTATAGCTCTAAAACAATAACTTTGCAAGGATGTACTATGTACAATCCACTAACAAAAAATTTTTTTATTTTAAAAAGTACAACTATAGTAGTATACATATGTACGACCTGTGCTGCAAACGTATATTACTTTGAATCACGTATGAAAGATTTTTGCGAATGTTTCACTTAAATGTAACAATCATTTTTTTACTCGAAGTCGCGAACAATCTTTTCAGGCTGCCCGTATGTTATTATGTCAGCATCTGTTTTACAGCTGTTTTCTCGCTACAAGGTCTCCGAGATCTCTCGATCGGCCGCTCGCCGCGAAACTTTGACACGTGATCGTAGGTATGTTCAAATACAGGCCCCCGTGAGTGAAAGGGGAGCATTTCTCACAAAATTATGGGAGCCAAAATATGCAAAATTAGTAGCAAAGGTAAAAAATAATACCTATCCAGAAGTTTCCATTAATGTTCCCGAATCCCTCAGCGTAAGATTCCCAATTGCGATAGAACTTCATCTTATCGTCTTTACGTCGCATAATTACCTGAATTATTGCAAAACATAACACTCGTGCGCAAGAAAGTTACACACGACTTCGTTGTTCGTTATTACGTAGACTTCTTACATAGATATTAAACAGAAAAAATATTTCCGTTTAAACGTTCTATTTTTGTTAGATATATAGGGTGCGGCAAAAAAGTAGCCCCTAAATTTTTTTCGCTGTTTTTTCAGTAACCGCTAAAATGTTTTGTGTGGAATTTCAAAATTTAATTTACTAAAATCTTTTACATCTAATTGTGAAGTAAAATTTGAATTTCTTGAAAAACGACGAAGTTATAAATTTTTGAACAAGACCGCCTAACGATTTCGATTTTTTAGCATTAAAATGTTTAAGATACTAAGATACGTTGTGTCAACAATGCAATAACATCGTTGACACAACACAGTTAACTACTGATCAAATGCCAAAATTTCATTGTCAACGTAAATGTTCGAAGTGTCCACCGCCAGCTTCAAGTTTTAACACAAGCCTTCAGTCTTTTAATTTGATCAGAGCAAAAAACGTTAACAGTTTACAAAGCTATGTAAGGGCGATATGAGTCAAAACTCGAAAACAGCAAAAATGCTTTTAGGGCGATATTATCGCGTGTTAAATTCCAGACTGGCCCTTACAAAACTAGCCATCTTAAATACTTGAAAAATATTACTGTATATCCTAAGCAAAATTTCGTTGTAGATACTTTTACTTAGTTGACACAAAATAGATGCCAAGCTTAGCTAAGTGAAAGCCGTTTTCGAGTGTTGACTCATATCGCCCTTACATAAAAGTCGCTCGTGAGAATGCGTAGGCCTATATTGGTTATTATATATATAAAAAAAACTGCAAGCAATTCATTTAGTGTTGTATAAGCGCTGATGTAAAACGGCAAAAATCAAAAAGTATAAGCACGAACTAATGTATTAGCTTAGACATTTAATCTGTTCTTACTAGCCAGATATAAATGTCTAAGCTAATGCATAAGTGCCGAGATATATAGTCAATTTTGTCTCAAAATTCAACGGGGGTAACAATGCAACAATGTCTGCTGCAACCAATTTTGTCTTTAAATAAAAACGGTTAATTGCCATGGCAACAGGGGTCATCATGAAAAATTCTAATGACACCATCGGATAGCCTGGGCTCGAAAATAAAAAAGTAGGTGCAAACAGCGCGCAATTATATTTTACGAAAGCCGAGTTATAGTCAATTTTGTCCCAAAATTCGTTGCCATGGCAACGGGGGTAACAATGCAACAATGTCTGCTGCAACCAATTTTGTCTTTGAATAAAAACGGTTAATTGTCATAGCAACAGGGGTCATTATAAAAAAATTTAATGACACCATCGGATAGCCTGGGCTCGAGAATAAAAAAGTAGGTGCTAAATTCGTCGCCATGGCAACAGAGGTCGGCAGGAAAAAAATTTAAATAACACCGACGGATAGCCCGGGCCAGAAAATAGGAGGTAGGTGCAAACAGCGCGCAATTATCTTTTACGAAAGCCAAACTATAGTCAATTTTGTCCCAAAATTCTTTGCCATGGCAACGGGGGTTGGCAGGAAAAAAATTAAATGACACCCTCGGATAGCTCGGGCCCAAAGAGAGGGGGTAGGTGCAAACAGCGCGCGACTATCTTTTACGGGGACCGAACTATACCGCTTTGAAATATCCAATGGCTGTAATGCAAAATTTTGCAACTTTTGAATAGTTGCTATGGCAACAGGGGTCGTTAGAGGGTACATTTAAACGACAACATTAGATTGCCCGACCCCAAAAATAGGGGGCAAGTGCAAACAGCAAGCAATTATCTTTTACGGGGACCGAGTTATACCGCTTTGAAGTCCCCATAGGCCGTAATCCAAATTTTTAAAAATTGGCACATAAAAAAAGTAAATTTTTAAAATTTTAATCAAAACCATATAAGTAATGTGTCCGGCGTCAGGACGCTTCGTTTGAGCCATTAGCGGCGTCGGTCGGTCCAACGGGCTGCTCTGTAGCCGTGCGCAAGGAAAAACTAACTGCGAATTTCGCGCATGCGCAGCCACGGCCCCTTTGAACCGATTGTAATGAAATTTTGCGTGTGGGGTCGGGTGGGCGATGTGATCACTGACACCAAGTTTTATGGAAATCGGTTAAGGGGTTTTACTTATCACAGTGCAGATGCACTGTGATAAGTCTTTCACAGGTTTGTCGATAGGTCCGTGTGGCAGGTTGCCCCAGATAACCTGAAGCGCTTCCTTGACTTCGGCGATTGTTTTCGGCTTTGTATTAAGCTTGCAGTAAACTTCCAACATTGCTCCCCACACGCGACAGTCCATTGGGTTTATATTTGGTGAATTTGGAGGCCACTGGTCCTTTGTTGATGAAGTCTGGATAGTTGGCCCTAGCGATTTGTACCAAGAACCGGGTACCCGGACCCGGTTCCAAAATTCATTACCCGGTTCCAAATCCGGGTAATTGGTACCCGTTTTTGCACTGTATTTGTAAAACTTATGAAAATTTCGTTACTTGGAGTGTTTGTAACGAAATTTAATAATGCAAGAAACTTGAAGAGAGATTCAACTTTAGCCATTTTCATCCCCGGGATATTCATATTTGCTATCACAGACACATTATAGAGTAAACGTCTGAATGCAACATTGCAATTGGCTAACACCCGTGATTTCAAGACTAACGTCGATTCTTTGGTTTCTGCCAAATCAGCGGTAAGAGTTAGTCGGAGACGAGATAAAATCTGAAGTTCTAAACTACAGTGTATACTGTAAAAATAACTTCTGTCATTTGTAGGGGCCTATTGATTACTGCATTTACTGCATTTTGTCGTCTCTAAAAACAATGCGGCCCACCGACTGAGTGATTTGATATCTTGCAGTGTGGCCCGCACCCCCAAATGAGTTTGAGACCACTGTTATAGACGTTTTTATACGAAAAACGTAACTTTGTCGACAAATATTGGGTAATTATATGTGCACATGTGACTTTATTATCGTTTTTCCCATACTTGCGTTAAACTTAAAACCGGGTCCGGGTACCCTGGTAATCGCAACCGGGTACCCGATTCCTAAAACGGGTAATGATGAAAAATCACTGGTTTAACTTTGCCCGCAGCCCGTTCCGTGCGCTGCGCGCTGTGTGTGCTGGCGTGCCGTCCTGATGGAAGATGAACCGGGTGGACAGCCGGCGACTGCTTTAAATGAACGATAATTAAGTGATACTTTATAAACAAAATAAATAACCTTTTATCAAAGCGTCACTGTGACGTTTTCGGCAGTAACGCGATAAAGGGTTTTTGTAAATTAAATAGCATTTTCAGCTTGCACATTTTAAATGCTGCAAAATCGATAGGCGGTCATGTTAAAGTCTATAACTTCGTCGTTTTTTAGCAGAATAATATATTATGTGGCAGTTAGATGTAAAAGATTTCGTTAAATAAAACTGTGAAATTTCGCAATAAAATCCCAAACCGTTGCTGAGAAAATAGCTAAAAAAACTTTAGGGGGATACTTTTTGCCGCACCCTGTATGGTTTCCTTGTTCGAACATTTAGGGACAAAAAATTTATCTAGCTGCGTTTTTTGAGTTATCGAGGGCAGCGTTTTGAAATGCGCAAAGCCAATTTTATGACCTTTCGACGAGAGGAAATACAGCGTCTATAGGCGGCTGCAACAGCGATGAACAACCGAACATGAAAAATATGACCACCATAACAGAAAACAACGTCCGCATAAGTACATATCAACAATATATAGCAACGTAATCACAGTGCAGCACGGTAGTGCTGACACTGTTGTAAGGGCGATGAACGTTAAGTATAGGAAATGGCGTTTTTGGGGAGGAAAGGGGGTCCTGTAACTCTGAAACCCCTTAACCGATTTCCACCCAACGAAACACGCAAAATTTGGTTACAATCGGTTCAAAGGGGACGTGGCTGCCGTTTATAGGCGTCCATTTTTTTCTTTCTTTTTACATGCGCACGGCTACAGAGCAGCCCGTTGGACCGACCGACGCCGCTAATCGCTCAAACGAAGCGCCCTGACGCCGGACACATTCCTTATATAGTTTCAATTAAAATTTTTAAAATGTACGTTTTTGCCCTAATTTTCAAACAATTTTTTGGAAATCTGCATTACGCCCTATGTTATAACTCGGTCCCCGTAAAAAATAATTGCGCGCTAAGTTCACCTACCACTTTATTTTCGGGGTCAGGCAATTTAATAGTGTCATTTAAATGTACCCCCTAACGACACCTGTTGCCATAGCAACCATTCAGAAGTTGCAAAATTTTGCATTACGGCCTATGGGGACTTCAAAGCGGTATAACTCGGTTCCCGCAAAAGATAAGTGCACGCTATTTGCACCTACCCCTATTTTCAAGCCCTGGCTATCTGATGCTGTCATTAAAATTTTTCCCCTGCCGACCACCGTTGCCATGGCAACAATTTTTTTTGGGGGGGATATACAGTAATATTTTTCCAAGTATTTAGAATGGCTAGTCTTGTAAGGGACAGTCTGGAATTCAACACGCGATAATATCGCCCCAAAACCATTTTTGCCGTTTTCGAGTTTTGACTCATATCGCCCTTACACGGCTTTGTAAAATGTTAAAGTTTTTTGCTTTGATATAGTAAATACATAGTAAATACTCGTCTACAGTTTTTGATCACGTAATGGCTAAAAAAATTTCTAGGATGATCTTTCGGAAACTCTAACCGAATTTTCTTGTTTTAAACGATATGCACATGTTCCTATATTATTTAAACAAAAAAAAACAAGTATTTATGTCGACTAGTGAAACGTGTTTCAACAGATTTACAAACCGTCCACCCTCCTCCCTCAGTTTTCATGTCGCAGACGACTCGCTTTTCCTCGTCAGTTTTGGGCCAGTAAATGCTGTATACAGTTGACTCCTTAATGCCATAGTCCGCTTTGAGGTCCAAACAGTCGCGTGCAAAGTCATTTGCGGACCGTGTTTTCGCACCATTTTTCTCTGCATCAAATATCCGCATATTTGTTGCAGCGTCGAACACTAAGGGCGCATACGGAGTGACGTGACTGAACTAAACTGAACTGACATGGTTTACTTTTTGACGAAATGACGTCACATGTGTCAAGGGCACGACTCATGGGCGACAAACTGGGCGTGGCCTAAAATGGGTATGTGTACGCTTAGTCAGAATAGTTGCACTGTCGCCGAAGCCGTTAGATGGCGCCTACTGTAATGCATTACTGCTTGTCCATTGGTCAGTTCGTCAAAAAGAAAACCATGTCGGTTTAGTTCGGTTCAGTTAGGTTGAGTGATACATATGGGTTGACAAAGACGTTAAATGATAGTCAATAACTAGGCAGGTGTTTTAGTGCTTTCTCAATCGATCTGTGTTTAACTCTAAGGCCTTGAACTGAACTGAAACTACAAGAAGGAGTTGGGCATTACGAACACGTAGGCCCAGTTCAGTTTCGTCGCTTTGTCCACTTCTAACCATAGATGTTAAAAACATTAATTTGCAAATGAAAAACATGAAAATACTTGTTTTTTTACTTTAAAAAACATGTTTCCATTATACACTCAAAGTATGTTTAAGTCAGATACTTAAAAACGAAAACCTACCATTTGTAAAAACTAAAAACCGGAATGTACTAAATGTACAAATCAAAAACAGCTGAACGCAATTTGCCCATAAAAAATAAATCATAATTATTTATACGTTTATGTTTTAACAAGAACAAAAAACACGACATTAAAAAGCACAAAACATTTTTAAAATAAAAGAAACATAAAACGTATTTTTAAAAACATTTAAAAAATAAAAAAAACATGTTTTTTAAACTTTTATAAAAACATATAAAATGTTTTTTACATCTATGCTTTTAACACACTGTTTAACTTCGCCGAACTTCACTGCAATAATGGAGGCTCATTTTTTTCAAAATGGTGCGATTGTTAGATCTATGATTTTCTTCTTATGCTCCACCTTGCAGAAAGATGCGACATTTTACGTCAGCATTAGTCTGTGGGTCATTGTCGCTCTATAGACTTGTGCATTATCCAGAAACCGACAGAAACTTACTTTGAGTGATGAGTTAAGCTTGAACCACACTTCTCGCTGGATTTTGTTTTTCACTTTGTAGACTATTTGTTGCTCGACTTGTTGCGGATTTGCCACACAACCTAACGATAATTCGTAAATTTGTTATACAGCTTGTTTTACGGCGTGTTTACGTACAACAAATTTACAACCAAATTAAGTAAATGGAGTTGGGGCTTTAAAGACTGACACTGTGATAATCAATTGAAATACGTCAAACACTAGGCCTCTATTAGGGTGTTTTAGTGCTGTATCCAGTAGCTTCTACTCTCCCCCCCCCCC
>Ga0209367_1007144_pt1 | contig 15411 bp, 10 predicted proteins | sample WorMetLIZISLAND2_FD_187412 | JGI IMG/M metagenome (GOLD analysis project Ga0209367, IMG submission 187412) | Marine gutless worms symbiont microbial communities from Max Planck institute for Marine Microbiology, Germany - Olavius geniculatus... ... | reverse complement strand
TTCTTGGGCATCTGTGAAAGAAATTCAGTTTTACTCTGGTGGATTAGACTTTATACATACATATGTGTTACGTAAATTGACATTCTTAAGTAAGTAAACCTCAAAAAGTTATTACATCAAACAAGCTGACATTTCAATGGTGACGAAGTTCTTCCTTAATTGTGTAAAGCAGAATGAAAAGGAGTGGCGAGCAGGGACTCAAGCTGTCCAACGACATCTAGCCCCACAACTTACTCCAGTGAGGGGGATCAAATGCATCCCACCCAGGGACGTCTGACTTATCTCCAGTGGGGGGATCCCGAAGTCCAGTGACCAGGACACGTCCCCCCGTCCCCCGTCAAATCCCACCCTGTTTACAGCAAGAAAAGTATTCTGTGGGAGATTTGTGAGCTTTCACCACAACCGTTTGCACGAGGAAGCATACATGAAGCACATATGAAGCACACGTATTTAAGCGCTAAGAGTGCACGACGCGTGCTCTAAATTTGCTCTGTGTTTGCTTTAAGGTTGCTCTAAGTGTGCTTCGTGTGTGCTTCGTGTATGCTTCCTTGTAAAAACGGGGTAAGATTGTCATTTGGCATTTGTTGTACTTGTTGTGTTATGGTGTGTTGTTACGTACCATATAGGTTTACTACCCTCCGAACGGGGTCGTTCCGTTCCACGGCTTCGCGATGTACGCCGCGCCGCTGTGCTACATCTACAACGATCCGACGACGCTGTACTTCGTCTTCCGTGCTGTCTACACGCGTTACTTCTACCAGCTGCACACGCTCTCGTCCCACCCGCAAGGCATCGTCTCGCTCTGCCTGCTGTTCGAGACCCTGCTCCAGACGCACGAGCCGACGCTGTTCCTTCACCTCAAGACGATCGGCGTCCAGCCGCTGAAGCTCGCTTTCAAGTGGCTGGTCCGCGCGTTCTCCGGCTACCTGGCCAGCGAGCAAGTGCTGCTGCTCTGGGACCGCGTGCTGGCCTATGACTCGGTCGAGTTGCTGCCTGTGCTTGCCGCAGCCATCTTCTCATTTCGCAAGACCAACCTGCTGCAGGTGCAGACCTACAGCGCTGCCGAGGCTGTGCTTGTCGACCTGCTCACGCTCGAAGTCGTGCCGCTCATCCAACTCTTTCTCTTTGCACAGTAACAACAACTGACATCATCCCAGAGTCTGTAGTACTTCCGCCAGGTAAACGCAATGAATGGCGGAGATGCGGTTTTCGTCGATAGGCTCTGTCTGTCCGTCTGTGGTCTGTACGGAAGCTGTTCACCAGATGAAAATGAAAAAAAATGTTTTCTGGATTGTTTGCTAAGTTTTAGCACATGTTTGGTCGAATATGACCATTTGTTGGCTTGCAGTTTATGGGCATGCTTAAGAAAAAGTTACAAATATCGGGTGCTCGGAGTGGCGCAAACAGTAAGACACACACCAAGTTTTAGGTATGGGGAAACAATATCGTAACAGTTTGAAATTCAGATCTATTTTCAAAAATACTTCTGACTAGAATTTTCAATAGTAAATCGTTAGCATAGTAATTCGGAAAAAAAACTATTAATCAGTCATTTATTGCGCCAAAAGTTACCGCTATATACTACACTGAGTCGTTTGAGGTGTGCTTAGAACCTTAGTAATCACTGTTGCAAATCACTGCCAAGTGCTCCAGTAAAATCAGTCTGAAAATCAGTCGCAAATTGGTAAAATTAAAAAGTAACCAATTTCGGCGGCTAACTAACATTTCATCCAATCCATACGCTGTCTTTCTGTTTCAAAATATTGATCTAAACTTTGAAGCCATATGTTGTAGGAGCAGCGATGTACACTGAGACGGCACATAATGTTAATGAAGGCAGTAATTATATCGTGTCTATTCGTCGTCAAGTTTCAGCCGTGGCGGCAGCGGCGGTTGTTGCGGCTGCTGCTGCTGCTGTTGCTGATATTTCCGATGAAGATGTGAAGCGTGCTGACCTATAAAACATTTAACGACGCAAAGCTATAAAAAGAACAATATATAACTCAGTGGCATGGCGTTTTACTGAGTTATTCCACTTCTACATAAACACGAATCTACCAGTCAATCAAACACATATGTACAGTATAGGAGCCATTATGTCGCGAACGAATCAGAGGCAAACAGTTCTAATCTAGGGTGGACAGCGTCATATATATCACTGCAATTCAGTCTTGTTAGTCGTCTGCGTTCATCACAAACTTTCGAACATTACTTTGCTCGAAGTGAAATTAAAAAATTTTCTATTCCGTACTCTGTAAATAATTATCAGTAGGCCTCGATCTTTATCTAGCGTTTTTTATTTTACCATCGTTAACTATATTTTATCTGCATATTTTATCTCGCATTTTTTGTGACAATTTGTGTGATTAATTTTAGTATTGTATTGCATTGTAAGTATTGTCGCAATCCAGCCTTCGGCTGCAATACTATCAAACGTTCATCCATTCATTCAATAACGAATGATAGGCCTATATAGACTTTTTACACGCAAAAGTGGCTACTGCTTTAGCGCGTTTTAGCCATCGCAATTCTGTCTGTCCGTTTGTCACACGGGTGGATCTGTCTAAAACGGTGCAAGCTAGGATCACCAAATTTTCACTGTCGGCTGCCCGGAAGAATCTAGTTTTAGAAACCGTAAAGCTTTTTCATAAATTCGAAGGGGCCACCCCGAACGAAGGCGCTAAATGAAAAGGGGGATAAGAAAAATTTGCAATTTTTAGCCAATAAGTCGCTGTATCTCAATAGCGGTGCGAGATAGGGCCTAGGTTACTATTAATCACTAATAGGAAGTCGTACACTGGCTTTCGATTGCCACCGAATTCAATGACCTTGGATACCTATGAACGCCAAAATAGAGGTTTTTATGGATTTTTTGGCGATTTCGGGCTGCGAGACACATTTCAAGAGCGAATTGCGCCGAATTCACTACGGATAGACCAAAACAATCTGCGGACGAAATTTTCAGCATTGAACTTAGATTTCAACGGTTCATGTCTCGACCGTCTAGGTTGAAAGAAACTTGTGCACTAGGGCATCAAAGAGCGGTACCCTATAAAAGTCGTTATTTTGCCGTTGTTGGCAAGTCTACCGTGAAAACGGCTGCAGATAAGCATGGATATGCTGCCTATCACAAGCGCTAGTGACGAGCTTTTTTGTCGTATTAACATTGATGACTTTGGAAGACCCTGAACTCCAAAAATAAGGAGTTTCATTGTTTTTTTGCACTTTTCGGCTGCGCCGCGCACTTTAAGAGTGAATTGCGACGAAATGGCTGAAAATAGACTAAGTCAATTTGCGAACAGGAGCTGCTATAGGCTTTCGCGCGTCTCGGAGCATTATCTCAAATTTCTTGTTGCAATTAGTAGCAGTTAATGTGGCGCGGTCTCTGGCTTGGCCAGACGAAAACTGAACGCTTTGATTTGATTAGTTTCCGCTGCCTGTCTGTTGATTTGTTTTTTTTTGGTATTTGTGTATGCTCTAATTTGACGAAATAAAGCTGAATATTGTGCCTTTCTGTTGTCTCTGAACCAACAACATCGTAAAAATGAAGCAATTACGCAGTTAATCACAAAGAAGAGTTTCCCACGAATGCGTAATTATAATTAGTAGGCAAACAACCTGCAAGTTGAGGATCTGTCTTCACGTAAGGACGATTTTCCGACATGCTGCAGCAAACAAACGACCGTAGTTTGTATTCATTTAAAAGCAGATTTCATTGTAATAATAAAAAATATGTCCCTGAGAGCGTGCGCATCCAAGCCATAGACCGCGGAACCGGGAGGGCAAAAGGGGGCAGTTGCCCCCACCCCACTTTTTTGAGTGGGGGGGCAAGTAATGCTGTTTGCCCCCCCCCACTTTTTCATGTGCATATATATATTTTTATTGTTATTTTTTTCACCTTTGCTTTAAATTTTGGCTTCTTTTTGTATGCAAAATAGAGAAAAGGCTTTCAGCTTCAGGGGGGCTTCGCCCCCTGACCCCCACCAGGGGCTCTGCCCCTGGACCCTGCTGGGGGCTCTGCCCCCAGACCCCCATTATAGGCTCGCGCTCCGCGCTCGCCATGGCTTGCCCTCCCACTTTTAAACACCTTCCGCGGTCGCTGATCCAAGCGCTCACCAAATCTACGCCGGTGTCTTTCGTGATGCCCTAACGTGCAAATTTTTTTTTACGTAATTTGCGCATAATGTTTGTTGCGAATTGTCTCTGCTATGTTTCGACCAGAAATTAGCAAAATCGGATAATAACTGATAAAGATATTACGAAAATAAATCCTGTCCCTTTAACGGAGGACAGTAAAAGACTAAAAGTAGAGACTAGAAACTGCGCGCTGCAGATGAGTAATATTTAATACTGGCTGACGACTGAACTTTTGACTATGGTAATTTATTGGCCCTCAGCATTGCTCAAAATCAAAAATTATTCTGGGTATAATGAAGACACGTTTAGCATAGGCACGTGAAAACAGGGTATGATGAAGCATATTCTGCTCCGCCGCCTATTAAAATTTCACAACAAATAAAAAACTTAAAATCGAAAATTTGGACTTCAATTTTTTTAGGTTTTTAGAACCTAAAATTAATTCTTTCCGACCAATTTTACAGCCTTGCATTATGGTGGAAACGATAAAGAATCGTTTCAGACTGAAATGCGCGGTCTTACACTTGTATTGGAGGCAGGGTATAGACTCGCGCCGGATCTGCTGCTGACGCCTGTGCGTAGTGATGATAGTGCACTGACGTAGGACGTGACGTCGCATCTCCGTCCGGCTGACTCTCACTGCCGGATGACTTCTTCAACTGCGTAAACAGCATCATCATCATTGTCATCATGTAGCATGCTTCAGCTGTTTCCACGATCATAAGCTCTGTGCCGTGCAGGCGCTTTGCTCAGCGGAATGCAACCACGTTCGAGGACGATCGCGAGGCAGAAGGGCTAAAAGGTGTGTATAGCTTTTTATGGGAGAAATACATCTGAAAGCTACAGAGCGTCACCTGCCATATGGGATCACACACTTGCCACCCGACACAGGTGAACGGCGGAAAGAGTTCGAGCGTCCACCAAGGACTTGCTTTATCTTTGGCTTACTACAGGAATCGCAATAGCAAATGCAACATCTAGTTGAAAAATCCTGGCTCCGGAACGCTAACAAAATGTAACCGGTTCCTACTCGGACCACATCGCACTTATTCGATAACTTTCATCAAAATCAGTTCATAGCTTTTTAAGAAATCTTACAAACCGATGGACGGAAAAAGACGCAGGTAAAACACAGCCTGCTTCTTTCGGCAGAGGTAATTGACAGTACGAAAGAAAAAGCACAGAAAAAAACGAGGTAAGTTCTGACGTCGATGAGATCTTTGATGTCGACTGAGATGAGCGTGTCGTCACTGGTTGATGGTACTTGTGCTGGTGGCTGAGGTCGAGTTATTGTTGACAGCATCAGCTGCTGCATGATCATCTGATGCATCTGGGCGTTCTGTATCATCAGCATTTCGTACATGTCTGCAGCCACACACATGCACTCCAATACACACAGGCCGCTGTTATTATGCGTGTGTGTGTACGTGTTTACCTCATAATGACTTTGACAAGGGTAACAACTAGACTTGTGCGAAAAAGAGTTTACTTACTTTTGTTATGGTGTCGTGACATCGCTGACGACGTTGGCGATCATGCGATGCCAAAACACTCTGTTTTCCGAAGCCTTGGTGAGCTGCGTTGTCTTTCCACGATGCTTACAAACTATCCAGATACTTAGATCGCTGACTCCCCCTTCGCTTTTCTCCTTTATTCTTTCAGTGTCCGCCAAATTTTTTAGACCATGCTTTCTCAATACACGACCCAGGAAAACAAGCTGCCGTTGACTTATTAGTGTACGCTATGGTTAAAACGAAGGGTTTAAAAAGCGTTGAAAGTGCATATAGCTCTTTATCTTAGTGACTTGTAGTAGGGTACTACTACTAGTAGTAGTAGATAGTAGTAGTAGTAGTAGCGATGGTGGTGGTATTAGTACCGTACAGATTGAGAATTTGTAATTTACTATTTTTAAATTCATAACAATTCATTCGCGAATTTAAGCAATTAAAGATCTTTCTGCACATGCATATAACTAAAACTTTAAAAATTTGAAAACATTTGAGAATTTTATTTTTTTTCTTAAATTCGCAAAATTCGCGTCCTCAATCTATGACTAGTACTATACGGCTGATTGATGACGGTGCGCTATTTTCGACCTGTGCGACTGTGATTGTCGGTGTTGTGAGACGGTGTTGTGACGACGTACTGCGGCGGCTGATGAACAGTGGGAGCAGCAGCAGCAGCAGCAAGCTGGTGATGCTGGTGATGAGGCATCAATTGATGAGACAACAATGCCGACGGACGACGTACGTCGCCGGCTATTGGCGGCAGGGGTCGCTGCGGTCGTCTCAAGTTACCTACAACCGGTATAACTTCTACTCCCTCTAAAATGATTCCCTTCAGTCATTATTATATGTATGATATTGACTCTTTATGTGATATTACGGTGACTAATAAAAATTATTTTTAACAAAATCGTTGTTGCTGCTTATTCAGTATATGTTCATAGATGAATAGCTATAAATAATGACTGAGGGAGTGTAAATTATACGTATAATATTGACTGGAGATTCATTATTATATGGGAGTCATTATTATACATTAGGCTACAGGAACGCAGGAATACGCAATGTTTTATTGTTTTTTTTTCTCAGCCAGCAAAAAACATAAAGATAGAAAGTGAGTTATTATGTTTGACCTATGAGCAAAAAACGTCGTATTAGTGAATAGGCATCTTTAACTTTATTGTGTTATTTCTGTCATTTTTCTGCACCCTGGATCCGCTGCTGTCCCCGCTCGCTGCTATGTAAAATATAGCACTTTTGCTATTTTTTATTTTGCATTTTATTACCTCCTGGGCCATCATATTGTGTTTAAGACGCTAATATGTTTTGCAAAATTTGCAAGTACGTCTCGCGACGTTTTCTTTTTGCCGTGACAACGACCAAGCGTCAAAATGCGTTTCGCCTCGTGCGTCGTGTGAAATACAGCCTACGTGGAAATCGTCCGTGTGACCGTTCAATGGTATAAGCTGTTTTCGGCGTTTCTGAAGCTAACAAACCGGTATTGCGTTACTGTGCGCGTCTGTCCAAATAGCAACAATAAAATACGGGGAAATAAGTTAAAACAAAATTATCAGTAAAATTCAAAATCAATAACATTACGCACTGGCTTTCCCCCAAGGAAACATGCAGATAAAGCTGACTGTTATAAGGTACTAATTGTCATTGTCGCTCGCAGTGTTCTGTATATATATACCGTTGAGTTGAGGCTGTGATTCGCTACGTCGTTCTGACAGATGCGGTGTTAGGCCGGACGGCTGCTGAGTGCGATTGTGAGGACGCGGATGAGGCAAGGTGCTAGGACGAGTCAGCTCGTCGCTCAGTCGTCGTTCTTGCTGTACACACACACACAAAACATTTAATTTTTGGCAAAAGTCACACATGTTTACACGCGCAAACATTCCAGTCGTCGTAAGTAAGTAAATGTTCTTGCGTACAGTCCGCACGTGCATACTTACATTTATTGCGCTGACGGCTAGACCCCTGTGCTAACTGAAATTTTTGGTGGCTCGCCAGGTAATACGGCTAGCCGAAAAATTTTTCTGGCGGCGGTGCGTAAAATCTAATATCAGCTAAGTCGGCTTAATCGAACACGTTTTCGTCGGAGGCGAATATATCCCAAGAAACAATTCGGCGACCACGATGGTGGCAACTTAGGCGTGCACTAGTGGAAATGCATTTACCATGCATTTTTGGAAGGCAGTTATTGTGCGGACGGCGCAAAATCAAAAAAATGTGGGAAATATTGCATGGGTTTTGTTGAGAATTTAATTTTCTTTTCAACGGTGCAAGAAGTGTAAAAATTGGTTAACAGTTTTTAAAATGTTATCACCGATTATGTAACGTCCCCCCACCGTGGTCAGTCACCTTGTCGTGGTGGTGGGGCTTTGCACCAATGACCCGAAAGATTTCTAAAAACTGGAGGCGAGGAGCTGACTAAGCGCTGACCAAAACCTGAGAGCAGATTGCTGCACGTTACCAGTGCTTTTGTGCTAGTTTCGGCTTCACAGCCGTCTACGGCTTTATAGCCGCTACCTGTAAACTTGTGGTTACATTCGGGGATGCGCATTGGGCCGAGCTGATACAGCCTCAGCGCTGGGCAGGTGTAAGAACCTGTCCACCCCGGAGGTAAGGTAAGGTAAGGTATGTAACGTCCTTTTTTATAGCCCATGTTGTACTACGACTGCTGTCTGACCTCAAGACGATCAAGAAGCTCTTGTCGCCGGTTGATCGCTGCTTCTAGTCGATTGTAATTCTCCGCTAAATGATCTTTGTTTTCTGCACAACAAGCAGTTAGTCGCTGGCACAAGGCATTGTATAATATTGTATTTATAACTTGTCATCACAGCCTTGCAGTCAGTCGGACAACATTGTCGAATATTGGCATAAACATTCCAAATGTTAAAACTTACTGGCACTCTTGGCTTAGCCTTTGTTTGATGAACAGCGATAAGTTAAATTTTCTCATTACCGGGATTCACATAAAACCTCAAAAAGATAAGATACGTGTTAAGTTTTTAATTCGCTATTTTTGATTGACATGTCGCTTTTTAGAAAACAGTGAAAATAGGCATTAAGCACATACTGTGATGCAAATACAATGTTACCGTTTTCTGTTGTTCTTTTCAAGCGCTCTTGTTCGTTGTCTAGTTTCTATAACAACATCAGCAACAATATTAGGTCACAACGCTCGTATTAATTAGTGTTTAAAACAATTTACCTCTGCAGTCGTTTATGAGGTTAAATCGGTAAATAACTGAACATGCACGGCTAAACTAAGAAACATTTGCAATGCAATACCTGTTTGAGCAGTCGCAATTGAACGCGCGTTATCTGGTCGTTAATCGTTGGATGCACGGTAGCCATCACGACAGTTGAAGCACTTTTAACGTCGTGATAACGGCACACGATCAAAGATCGACAAAAATAAACACTAATCTGTTCTTGACTAACGCAGCTAATTGCTTGTTTGTAGTCCTGTGTTTCGTTGCTTGCTGCCTGTTCCAAATTTTATGAAAATTTTCTTACAAATATGAAAGCTGCAGCTGCCACAATCTCACAAGCGATGTGATGAGATGAAAGAAAGAGACAATTCAGTAGCAGACAGCAGGTGTGTAGTTAAAGTCGACAAAATGTTCTACGCTTGCGAGCGTCCCGCAGTGTGTCATCTGTGTACGACGTGCATGCGCTGCTATCGCCTCGCTCAAGTGATCAGTTCGATACTGTTTTCATTGCCTAGAACGCTGTCGCTATGGTGAACGAGAGACCGATCAAAGCGTAGTGCAGTATCAAAGAGAGGCTACGCTATAGTCTTAGATGTACAGAATAGGGACCACGTCACGCTGTTGAGCTATCGATCATCATTATACCGCGATGCACCATTTTCAGTTAGATAGATTACCCGCGGTACTGAATAGCCCAGTCTACTCATATGAAAAGCGCCAAAGGCTATTAAATCTCCTTAATGTTGATTATTGCGTCGCTGTTGATAGACCTAAGTTGGTGCTACAGGATAATCTTTGGCCTCGTGGACACTGATATGGGTGATTTTTCAACTGAGTGTTGTCGTGCACAACAGAGGGCACAACTTCGTTGGAAAAAAATATTATTTCAGCGAAACTGATGACACCCCGCTAGTTATCCTATTGAACAAAAACGTTTTGCGAACTCGATGTTTAAGTAATCGTATCCATTATTAATTAAAAATCTATAAAGCATTTTAGTGCTTTGGTTATTATCGCGCTGAACTGTTATCGCGAGGAAGCTATTAAATAAACCTCAGCAAGCAATTTCTGCGCGTGCCAGTTTATAACTACCAAAAGCCTATAACAGATGATATCCGATGTGTTTGAGAAATTGACTAACTAGCGTGTATTAATTAATAGAAAGCTCCTGCGCAGCATGTTGTAGGCCTATGTTTAAAACGCAGTGAGCAAACTGAGCGCGCTATCAGCTGATAGTCTTCGCTATAGCAAACATGAAAGGTAAAAAGGTAAAGGTCGTCAATTTGTATAGCGCATCATCGCGAGCACGCGCACGCCTTTAATGCGTTTTCGTCACTAACCAGAGCCGCCTGCCGCACGGCCACCGTGTGCAGTCTGCAGACATAGGCTGGCGCAGCTGCCGGCTAGGCAACCCCAGTCAGCTGTACCAAGGTCTCCACCTTCCGTAACTCATGTAAATGAGTTACTACTCATTTCACCGTCCCACCGAGGGTAGAAGGCTGAGTCGACCTAGCTGGCAGGCTTCGCACCGAGATGGTTTACCTGCTCGCAGGCAGTCACCTATCGCAGTACTAACCGGGCCCGGCGTAGAGTAACTTCGTTTCAGCCGAAACGCGTTACGAAAAACGCGTTACGAACTACGCCACGCCAAGTCCACAGGCGACTAAGAGACGTCCAGTCCTGCTAGCTGACTGATCGCGGGTTTATTGACGGATTGCATGTCACAACGAGTGACAACATCCATGCAGTGCAGCGGCGAGTATAAGAGTTAATCGATAGAATCGATGTCAGCGATGACCGATTGCATTGGCCTAGCGAGTGGCGCATAAAAGTGGAACATATGCTTTCGTATAGAGCGAGAAATCGGACGGTTTTGGGAACGATCATCTTCGATCATTGCAGTGAAGTGTGCATGGCCATGTTGAACAGCGTTCACCCTGTATCATGGATGTAAAAAAACGTTCCAGGAAAAATAAAAAAAACGTCAAAAACGTAAAAAACGTGGCACGATAAAAAAAACGTTTAAAAACGTTTAATAAAAAAAACGTTGGCCATAATTTGTTTAACCTATTGCCTAATGCCTGATGCTGTAAGTGCAGTATATCTGGAATCATAGTTTAGATAGACAGAACTTTATTTAATTTCAATTCAGGCTTGTGGTCATAAGACCATAGCATTAAACTAATCAACTATACTAGTTAAAAAACTTTTTCTTTAATATATTTCGACTAACTAAATAAACTACCATCACTATGACCTATTATTTCGTTTCCGTGGTTCCAAAAGTGCTTTTGGAAGCTTTTGATAAGATTTTCAATGCACGCTTTTCTCAAAATAAAAAACGTTGATCAAAATTTTAAAAAACGTTAAAAACGTAAAAATGTGGCGAAAATAAAAAGCGCTAAAACGTTTCTTTTACATCTATGCCCTGCACCGCAATGACAGAGATTAATCGTTGCTGACAGCTGTGTCGCGGATGAAAAAAGTAGGCCGGGAGAAAGTTACAAATTTCCGACGGAATTCCAACAGACAGCTGCAATTTTCCAACAGAGAAAATTTTGGGTTCTCGAAATTTTAATTTTTTCTGTACATTTCTCACGACATTGGGGTTCTTTCGTTCTGAATAGAAGAAAGTTTTCCAGTGTAATTTTTGCGACAATTTTTCGACAATCCAAAATTTAGGGGAACGCAATTTGACTGCCCCCGACCTGGACGCCACTTTGCCGAAACTGCTCGAATGCTCCATCTACGTTTTACTTTTTCTGCGCCATCCGATGGGCCTCTATGTTACATCGTTACACGCTGGCTGTCGCACCTGTCGTTTGTTATGATAACCCGTGGCAGCGGTGTTTTGTCACGTTACAGTAGAGCATGGTATTAATCGCGTTTTAAAACACATATATACGATAGCCTAGCGCAAAAGAACATTACAGTATAGTTGAAAGTGGTCGTCATTGGTGACCTGGTCTTTGAGATGGCTTGAGATATGTACGTCATCGATAAGGCAACAAAAATGCCGAGAAAAAATCATAAAGACATTCTAGTCTTGAGGTGATAAACGAAGCTTCAACAGGTCCAGTGCTACAAAGTGACATTAGATGTCAACAAACGATGGCTTTGATCGCGAGTTCTGCAACATGGCTGTCTGCACAGCTGCTGTAACTATTATTATAGGAAAATATTACATCAGAGATGCTGAAAAATAGATTATTAGCTGCTGTACACAAACAAGAAATAGGCTACTTCAATAAACACTAATTTACGGTCACACGAGAATCATTTATACGCTAATTAAATTTTTGTTTTAATAAGTTAAATCAAAAACAGAAAAAATTAAAGTTTATCGGTTGCTGAGGATAGTACAACATCAAAAAAATTTAACATACACACACGTCGCTAGCATTATGATGTGTGTTTAAACAATAACTAAACGCAGTACCAGTAAAGTTTATTCGTCAGCGATCTTTAATTGATTTGGGCTACTAATTGCAATGTTAACAATTTTATGTTATTGCATTAAAAAGTGTTAAACAATTTAAATGTGTACTGGTTTATATTAAAATATGTGTAGGCCTACAGTTTACAATAAACGTTAATACGTATATATATTACACGCAATAATTTAATAACGCCAACTTTAGGGACCTACTTGACCCACATTCACATCAAAGCGCATTATACATTACCCTAAAACAAAGATTGTTACTTGATTAATAAATATTAGGCCTACTTAGTTATTACAGTACTATCAATTAATCTTTTTAAAGTTTTGCATTAGATTAAAAAAATCACTTTATGTTTTAACAAATAGTTCGTGAAGCCGCTTTACATTATAATATAGATTATACAAGACGCTTCATTAGCCTATGTAACTAGAACATTGCAATCATTGGCTAAAAACGCGCGTTAATGCAACAAATGCAAGATCAGTCATCAAAAACGTTCAATGTAACGAGGTTCCTATTAACCGCTAATGAAGATTAATACAATACATTAATCTGTCAATTAAGATTAACAAAATGCAAGCAAAATGAGTTCTGCATTCCGCAGGTCGTCTGCTTTGCTCGCGTTAATCAAGTGCAATATTAAAACAGAAACTGATACTGAACTAGTAAAGTGTTACTAATTAATTAATCACTCTAAAGTTGTGCGTTAAAACAATGTATTAACAAACAGTTCGTAAAGCCAGTTAGCAGATCGTGCAGATCTATCCATCTGTTTACAAGATGCTTCAATACCTAGACGGCATATAACTAGATTGTTGCAATTATTGGCTGAAAGTGCAGGTTCAATACAAAAGCAATCATCAACAAGAAAGCCCAGCTGTCGCTAGAAAATACGCGCTACCGCCTATACAGTCCCTGTTGCAGTACTAACCTTCATAATCATCCAAGGTCAATGATTTCTATGTTATCTGAAACAGCGTATGCTATTACCTATAAGTGATTAATAGTAACCCTGGTCATATCTTTCATAGTTTCCCAAATGGTCAGTTTTCCATGGAAATGCACACTTTTACTACCACCAGAATTTAATTTTAAATTTGAAAGTGTTTCCTTTTCACTGCATTTCCCAAATTTTGTACGCGGACAACCTGAACAAAGGGATAATTTCTTGTGTAAAAAGTTTTTCCTAAAACTTAGCCGTTAGGCAGGGTACTTCCGTGACCCACAGACGGACAGACGGACACACGACAACCCGTGCCATAAACGCGCTATACAGCATAGCTGCAGCGCGTCAAAAACATTCTACTTCATAACGAGGTCTTAGTTAGTCTGCCAATATGGCCAGATACTTTTATAAACAAGCAGATTCTGTTGCTTAGAACACTAGCTTTGCAGCCAAAAGTGCCGAAAGGAACAGAACGAATGTCGAGCGGTTGAAAGTTCCAACGCCGTCAGTGATATCTACAGATATATCGACAGTAGTCATAACAAAAACACAGCGACGAACAAATAAACACTTTTTCACACTCTAAAATCTAAGACATACACCAGAAAAAATACTCTGTTACCAGTTAGCCATTTCGTTTATTTGATTGACTAAACTGACCAAAAAAATCAGCACTTACATAGGGGCCTATCTGCCAAGTGACCGTCCATAAAAATGAACTTCATAAATTTCTGGGTGTTTTTAACTGTTAAAATAAAAACAAATATTAATTGGTATATACTTAGTAGCGCAAAAATACTACCTACGAGGGGCATTCAATAAGTTCCAGGACTACGTCACTCCTTAATACAACGACAGAAAATTGAACATTTCTTACTTTTCATCTTACTTTTCAACATATTCTCCCTGCAGTTCACTGCAATGTTCTCATTGTTCTACAATTCGGCTGCAACCCGTAGCATTAAGTTTTTACGCACTGCTTTTAGCGCGTCTTAGCTATCGCAATTATGTCCGTCTGTCTATCTGTCCGTCCGTCCGTCACACGAGTAGATCAGTCAAAAATAGTGCAAGCTAGGATCATCAAATCTTCACCGTCGGCTGCCCGAAATACTCTTATTTTCAGGAACCGTAGAACTTTTCCATAAATTCGAAGGGAATCACCTGACATACAGTCAGTGTGATGCGGGCAATATCACCTTTTGTAATTTTTGCTGTTTTCGATGTGCAAGTCTATAAATGTTGTCGTTAACAAGTGTATAAACTGATGTTTTGTACATTTATATTTTTTTAAAACTGCTATACGTTCTTAATCAAACCTTGTCTCCATGAATAAAATGTTACAGCACCATTATATCGTGACTGCATAACAAATTATTGTTTACAATATCGTTTACTTTTCTTTACAAACATCAAAAATGTATTAAAAATTAAACATTTTCGATCTTCGAATGAAAATTAGTTAAATCTGTTTTAGAAAATATTTTTGATTATGTACTACAATGATATTAGTAATTTTTGACAATCTATGTTTTACATGGTAGTGTAGCAACACAAAGTATGGTGGAATATTTAATAACTATTTTATTGCTAACTGTTCTCGAAATGCAGCAGTAAAAAAATTTGAAAATTCGTTAACATTTGGTAAAGATATCGACAATAAAATTGTGGTTTTTTTCGGACACGGTGTACAATTCACATTTTTAAGGGTGCAACCCACCCGCCGGAGTGAATTTTCTTTTGGCTATAACCTTATAAAATTTCATACTTAGAGTGGACTACGACGCATTACAACGTAGGCTACGTCTCGCTTAATCTTACTTCACTATCGGTGCCATTTTGGCACATTTTTTCTAGGTTTCTCACGTAGGCTACGCATGTGTGCGCAAAACTAAAAAAAATAAAGGTAAGAGAAACAAGAAATTTGAGCAAAGCTCACGAAACGCGCGAAAGCCTATGGCAGTTCCTGTTCGCAGGTAATCTTAGTCTATCTCCATCCATTTCGTCGTAATTCACTTTTCTGCAGCCAAAAATCGCCAAAAAACACGCTAAATCAATATTTTTAGGGTTCAAGGTCATTCAAGGTTATCGATGTTGACATTCATAAAAAGCTCCTCATCAGTGCTTGTTATGATAAGCAGCATGGTTGTGCCTATCTG
>Ga0209367_1007143_pt1 | contig 15411 bp, 9 predicted proteins | sample WorMetLIZISLAND2_FD_187412 | JGI IMG/M metagenome (GOLD analysis project Ga0209367, IMG submission 187412) | Marine gutless worms symbiont microbial communities from Max Planck institute for Marine Microbiology, Germany - Olavius geniculatus... ... | reverse complement strand
AACTACAAGATCTAACAATACGTAACATATAAAAACCTGTGCAACAAATGGAGTCAAAATAGCCCCAACGCGAGCTACACTGCTGCATGACCCAAGACCTATTGACCGTATAGTCGTCGGCAACACCTTGACACAGAACACAGAACAATAACTACTAAAACAACAACAACAACAACTACTACTACTACTACTACTAAAGCTATGCTGCACAACCCAAAACCTGTTGACCGTATAGTCATCGGTACCTCAGCAAAGGACAGAAGACAACAACCAAAAGTGCAACTGTTACCTGAACTAAAACTAGTAGTGTGTTTTCATGGTGACAACTGGCACACGCTAAAGAGGTTGTCAGATGAACGACAAAGTCAGCTGACTTTTGTGGGCGTGGTTCAGTTGCCCAACAAAATCGATGAACCATGACACATGACCGATATTTTCATCTGCTACTTCGTACAATATCAGCACAATAGCAGAATGCAGATCGCAAAATAGTACTTGCATCACTTTTTCCTGCATCTAGTAAACAAAAATTAATAACAAACACAATAAATAACTAAAATAAATATTCATTTTCATTTTTAAAAGATCACCATGACAACAAAAAAACAAAATCTGTTATCTGATATACAAAAAGTCGGCCGACAAAATCGTCGAAGATGTAACATGCTCTACCTTGGCTGACAAAATTGGCCAATTTTGTCGGCCGACAAAATCGGGCAATTCTGCATGACAATCGACAGATTTTGGCAGAAAAAATCGGCCAATTTTATCAATCATCTGACATCCCCTTAAGCTTTCTATGAAAACTGACTCATGCCTCAGATTCAGCTTGCTGGCATTGTGTGCATTATAAATTGCTATATTATTATTATCATTATTATTATACCTTATCCTCTACGACTGTCACCACCATTGTATCGTCACTGTAATATCTGTTTTACTGCTTGACAAGCCACCACTGTCATCTGGACTCTAGTTTAGGCTGGATGGGCTCCCCCAAAATAGATGTCTGGGATTTGGAGATAAACCATTTACAGACTGCATGCGCTCTCTTTCAGTCTACGATCAACAGTATCAGCACACACAATCCGTTAGTTACCGGCTAGCTTGCTATAATACTGCAGTTTGGAAGCTCCAAATATGTAAAACAAGTCACAAGGGCTGTAGGTCATCGCTGATCTCCGTTTCGTTAGGCCTCAGCCAGACACCAGCTTACACTGCAAGATTACAGATATGATGCTAGTGCATCACGCGATGGAAGGAAGGGAGACTTGCCAGTAATAATAATAATAATAATAATAATAAAGCGGATTTATACACGGCGCCTAAAAGCAGAAGTCACTAGGCGCCGCAGTTTCAATCAGTCAAACAAATGTGTCTTTAGTTGCGCTTTGAACTGTTCGTAGTCCTCGTAGCATGGTTACATACAAAGACGGTGCACTCATCGCGCTTACCTACATAAAGACGGCCAGGCTGAGTTTGCCTAGCACTGATTCACACAATGTGTTAACATCATGCCACCACTGTTGTCATTACCAGCATAACAAAAAACGTTTCTGAGCCACTGCGTTACTAATTTCTGTAAAAAAACAGAGCTAACCACTAACCTCGGATGTGTATATGTAAGCGATCTGAAAGACACTTGAGATGAATGACCGAACACCAAAGAGTGTGACTGTGAGATAGAGTGTGTGCGAGTTGCAGATCTGAGCGAGAAAACAGAAGACTCCGGCGCCGACAAAGTCTAGGCCTAACGTCCACTTTCTGCCCAGCCAGTCGATCGTCAGCAAGTTCAGCGGTATTGCTGCACATAAAGGTAAATTGCCGATAGTCACCAGCACTCTCTCTCACAGCTCAGTGACCATAGGGCTTGGTGCTCATCTCAGTTTGCTGACTCTGAGCTGGCAGTGAAAGCAAACACAGCTCAGATATATGGGCAGAGAATCAGAACTCCCATAAACTGCACTTACCTTCCCGGTGGTTAGGCTGGTACCAAATTATACTGCTGCTTCACAGAGGCAAATGTGTGAACCATTTGCTCAGGGTTGTTAGTTTTGTCACCTGGCAGTGGAACGGCTGGGAGTCAAACCAGCGACCTCACAATAACTAATCCGACATGCCACCGCAGAATCTATGTTCCAGCAGCCAAGAATTTACAAAACTTCTTAAGATTTAATTTTTCTGACATTCTCTTAAGATCTTCCCAAGTTCTTCCTAGGTCAGCAAGGTTACACAACTTATTCAAACATTTCTGTAAGTTTTTCTAACGACTGTTTGTAAATCACATGTTTTTCTTAAAAATTTTTGTTAACTCAGATTTCTTTCCAACCTTTTTGCTAAGCTTGACTTACGCTATAAATTGTAAAATGATAAACTACAACCACGACAAAGCAATTTTCCACACCTCCAAATGCGAGAAGTTATACAGAAGTAGCTTAATTTCGTGCCACTTGGTCGCCACATTTATTCAACATAATCTGCATGAGCTAAATACTTCTACACAATAGAATAATAAAATGCAATGCAAATCAAAGAAGTAGTGGCTAATAAACTAATCAGAATAAATGCACAAGAAAATCCGGCAATCTGCAAAGTCTAAAAAGTAAGTAGCAAACCTGCAAATTCTCCCAAGGTTGACACAATCATACTAACATAAGACTTTTCATCCAATGGCTGACAGAAACAACCTACGTCCTTGCGGTCTTTTATCCCTGGAGGCAAAGACAAACTGACCTTACCACAAATGCCAGGTACACACAAATAATTTTCTTTCCAGATTCGAACATTTAAAATACAGCAATCCAACATAAGTTGTTCAATACACTAATTTCAACTTTGGTTTAAGCCACCAATTTTCAACACACTGTCCAGCAAGGCTTGTCTTTGAAAAAAATAAGCTGTCCTAGAAACTCCAAAAGTGGATGCCTATAGCGCTGTTATGCTGCATCAGTCAACGTTCTTTATTATCAACATCAGCGCTTTATTCAGCAATTCACTTTACATTTAGTACATTTTGCACTGTCGATATCACGACACCAAAATGCATGAGAACAAGAATGAAACCAACAAGAACGAGAACAAGACTACTAAATGCCTCAAGACACACTGGCCTGAAGAAATTAACATCGCGGAACTGTACAATAGACCAGATCACCAGCATGCTCGTAACAGTGTTCAACTGCTAAAGTGAGCGAACAGCACATTAATTTTATCGACTGATCATCATCACTACTTCATTATCGTCATCATCATACCTGCACAGACACCGCCGCGCTCCAGTATTTCCGACTGAGACAAGACAATGCCGTAGTAAACACAGGCGACCGTGAACCAAATTAACCAGAGAAGCAACACCGTGCGACGGAAATCCACCACCAGCAAGTCACTGTACCGACCCCTTGGCTCCTGGACAACATAGATGTACACAACAGCAGTTTATGGATGCAATAAAAAAGTAAGTAGCAGTAAGTAGTCTGTATTTCCCCACCATGGTCAGCCACCTTGTCGTAATGGTGGGTCTCAGTGCTCCTACAACCTAAAAGTTTTTTAAAATCCGCAGGCTGGGAGTCAACAAGTGCTGACCAGAAATTTGTTAGAGCAGATGCATTACCAAAGCTCATGCACTAGTTAATCTTCAGCTCTCGTAACAATTTCGGCTTCACAGCCCTCTGCGGTTTCACAGCCGTCTATTTACGGCTTCATAGCCATCCACAGCTTCATAGCCGATATCTCTAACCTTATGGTTACATTCGGGGACGTGCACTGGGCCGAACTGATATAGCCTCAGTGCTGGGCAGCTGTAGCAGCCTGCCCACTCCGGAAGTAAGGTAAAGTAAGAAAAGTAGTCTTAATTCGTAGCGTGCCATATGTCAAAATGGAAGTTTAAATCGTAGGCGTGAATAGTAGCACTCAGTCGATGGCGGTGTTGTCTGAGTCTTGAAGTGTCATTGATGACATGTAGTGACTAACAAAGCAAAAATAAAAGTCGTACAAAAATGACATCACCTACCATCATATCAACTAAGTAAGTAATTAAGTAATTAAGTAAGTAAATTTATGCAGTGCACAATTAAAACAGAATTCTGCGAAATATGAGGTGTGTCAGTGTGTCAGTGTGCTGCTGAATAATATCACATATTGCCACATCTCTTTAACAACAGACATTCGATAAACTTATAAAACCGAAATGTGCTCAGTTTTTGTTCAATTACACTTGCGCTCCAGCTAAGACAACTAACCTACAATCCCAAGTCGCTTGTTGTGCTGCGCTAACCACAGTACGCTGCATGATTTTTAAACAAAAAACCCAACTGTCACTAAAGAAGATGTGCTACAGCCATAGACCTCTTAAAATAAAGACTGACGGCAGTCGTTCTCAGGTCCGCGAACTTACGAGTTCGTAGGTCCGTTGGTATTTTTAGTTTTTTACTATAACTTTGTCAAATGCGGTCCATTTTTTACAACATTTTGTGTACAAAGTACCACAAAGAACGTGAACAAATGCTGCAAATTTGGTTACTGTATAATTTCTATTTTCTTGTGTCTGCATATATTGTGGCTAAACCATACATCAGTACATATGGTTTAGCCACAATATATGCACACACGAGAAAATAAAAATCAAACAGTATTCAAATTTGCAGCATTTGTTCACGATGTCTGTGACACTATGTGTACAAAATTTTGTAGCAAACAGATCACGTTTGACAAAGTTATAGTAAAAAACTAATAATACCGATGGACCCAAGTTCGCGAACCTCAGTATGGCCGCCGTCAGTCGTTATTTTAAAAGGTCTACGGCTACAGCCTACACAGTTTCTGTTGCAGAACTGACCTTCAAGGTCGCTGAATGTTGATGAGAGCATTATGCAAATTCCTACTAGTGATCAATAGCAACCTAAGCCTTATCTCGCACCATTTAGCCACAATACATCCGTGAGACACAGATGTATGAACAGACAGCCGACAACTCGTGCCACAGATGCCTATACTACCACAAAGCTTTAGTGCATCAAAAAGTGCATCATTAAGCAGACAACAACCTCCGCTGATGCAGTTAGTCGTCCGTGCGGAAGTTCTTTTCCGTGTGAAGCAGCCATGCGACGCACGACTTCGGTGGCTTTGTCGTTCTGCCCTGCTGCCAGCAAGTAGCGCAGTGATTCCGGCACTGCCTACACATGTAACAACCATGGCTGACATACCCGGGGTACATATCTCCCTAAAACAGCAGTGGCTTTTATTAGGTAAACCCACCTAAAAACCCAACTCCAACAAATCCACCCCAAACCTAATCCAATTTTTGTTTTTTGTTCAAATATGCACTTTCTGCAGTTAAGTTTATAAAATATCGAGTCTATAAATTAGTAATTTTTTTATATCATATCTACTTAGTGTAAACAGTATACTGACTTAGGCCCCAAAACTGACGAAAACCCTGAAATCGCATCAAGATTGGCCTTTTAAAACATCTGGGTTTAATTCGAAAACTTGAAACCCCATTTAATGCACCTCATCTGGGTGCAAACACTTACCAAAGATGCAAAAAAAGTTAGAATCATTGGCAGTGCTGAAACTAGAACCAGTACTCTCCAGCCGGCTCGTGGAATGATCAGGTATGCCATTAGAATTTCAAATGACGACCCCACTGCCCATACAGTCTGTACAAGCATACAAACAATCACCTTATTTCTGCATTAAATAAAATAGTGTACACTGAAAAAATACACACTCGTATGTGCAAAGAATGTGATGCTAGTGTCGTTAATTACATCACAAAAAGTTTAACAGAAACGACTTGGAGTGCTATAGTCAATGTGCAAAACTTTTAAAATGCCCCAACGGTATAATCCCTATGTGGTATAATCAGAATAAAAAATAAACATTTTTGCATGCATAACGCCATAATGACTAAATGGAGAATGCACTAAAACAATCATCTGCTGTTAATTGCTAGCTGTAAGTATAAGTCTTCGGACAGACTAACGTAACGTAACGTACCCCGCTAGCAATGAGCACCTTTGCTCTGTACTTGAGTGGAAGATACTCGCTCCTCAACGTAAACCTAAAAACATTTCAACAGAACACTTGTTTACACTTGTCACTCACGGGCCACTTCATTTACTACCACACGCATGGTCGACAGAAACACACGTACTGGAAATAGATCCAAATACTTACAAATTGCAAAATTTTCTTCACCTAGCAAATGTCTGGAAATTTTAAACTCCCACCAATCTCAAAAATCTAGCAACAAACTTGTTAGGCCTACCACATGCAGCCAGTACGATAAATTAACAGAACAAAACTAAAAATAGAAACTAATTAGCACAAGAAATACAAAAGCTGGTGTCAAAGTCTGAAAGTGATATCCGATTATACAACTTGTACTTTTCAAGACAGGTTCCTTGGAACAAAATATTAATACAGCTGTGTACGTAACTCATTACTGAGTCTGACGCAGGGTTTTAGCAATATCAATCAAAAGTACTGGCAGAACCAATACCAATAAGTACTGTAAAAATTATTGCCAATACCCATAACAATAACAACTAAACCCACAGTGCAGCCAGCAGACATACCACCACTGCAACTTAGCTGCATTAGCCCTTCTTCCCACAGTCGATTAACTACTACTCATTTCCCATCCTGCACAATGTACGATGAGTAGCTAAGCCTCATAGTAAGGCTGTGATATTATCTGCATAGCAAAGTCTAAACAAACAAAGCTGCAGCAAATGATAGCAACAGACTGCCTCCAAATGTTATGGGACTTAGGACTGGACAGCTGATAAGTTATTATAACATAAGAAAGACAATAGGCGTACAATATCTTATGATACATGGAGGTGCGTGAGAACTTTTAAGCTGATACCGAGACGCTGAACATTTTGTCCAAGACAAGACTGAGACAAGACGTTTTTTACAAGAATGTGTTACAAAAAATTTGACTTTTAACATCTGACCTACGTCTGAGACAGTCTCAAGACCATGACCATCTTTTAACCTGATATCAAGACGCTGAAGATTCTGTGTAAAACAAGACAGAAACGAGATGTTAACATATCTTGAGATGGTCTCAAGACCAAAACACATAGACAAGACTAAGATGTCCAGACTCCAGATCCCTGGTATGCTATATGATACAATATGACATATGACTCACGACTGGACAGCTCCACCAAATCCAAAGCCAACGAGGCCGCGTAGAGACACTATCCATGCTAAGTTGGGACTTTGTGACGTCAGTATGCCGTAATAACCGATCCAGCAGGCCGCTATGATCAACGTCTACACAAGTAGTAATAACGTACATCAGTGTTTTTCAACCTTTTTGCTGCAGCGGAACCCTACATAAGTGTCAAAATCACTCAGGGAACCCCATGACACGCAATGATCCATGAGTCCAATGGCGTAGGCAAAGTGAAATTTTCAGAGTGTCAGGGATGTCCTGAAACGATGACGACAAAGCAGCAGGCAAAAAACTTGTTTAATTTTATCATATTAGATAATATTATTTAACATTTTTTATTTCACTCGAAACCAAAAACACTTTACAAGGCGGTCGCCAACGGCACAAAAATTATCATTGGATCTTTTACTTTTACGTTTTTACGCCAACGGACAGCACAGGGGGTATAGACACCCCAGCCAGTTGCACTGATGGGCGAAGCTTCTATATTTTTCAAGCAGAATGTTTCAGGAAATGAAGGTCTTCCAATAAATGGACGCACGATTCCTCAACACTAACACTAAAAAGTTAGTGTTCGGTGTTCAATGCAAATATTCTAACATTGCTGCAGTAAATAACTTTCTGTGACAAGTAATATCATACAACATGTACAAAAATAACAGTTTTTAATTGATATTTTTCTTTCTGAATTTTCCAGTAGATATGCTAATTTTCTACTTTGATATTTGGTTTTTTGCAACTTTTCCCGACCTCATAAAATTTTCGAACTTTTAGAGTTTTCCCCAACTGATGGAGAAGTACAACAGTTGTTCTACCAGAAGTTACTGATGCCCAACCAGATATTTAATTTTAAAACAACAAGAGAAAATCACATTTTTGTAACAGCACAAATAATTTACTAACCGGTCGTCTGCCATATTTGTCTGAGAAGAAGCCCCAAACATTTGAACCAATCAACATCCCAACAAATACAATCTGTAACAAGCACAGTGACACCTGGCGGTTCCAATGAAAGCAGCAGCAGTTGCCGAAACGTCAACGATAAAGAATAAAAAGATTGTATCTTAATGATTGTACACAACTTCTTATCACCAATGAAACAGTAAGTAAAACGAACATTTATACAGTGCACACAATTTAAAGGTTTTCTAATGCTATGCACTACACAAAAAATCCATATTTTATTTACTTACTGTCCATCTGACTCTGGTCCGTCCATCATGTTGACCTTCTTAAAATAAATAAATAAAAATACATTGATTACTGGCATGTTTATTGGACATTCTCATGTTCATTAGAGGCTTTCCGAAACATTATGCACTATATAACTTACTTACTGACTTACTTGTCTAGTTCTCTCTTGTTCATTATTGTCCATTTGATGTTGAGCATTTTGTACTGCATTTCTTTGCTGGCTGTCAAGTTGACTACAGCAGAAATTATGCAGCCCCAGCCAATGCCAGTTATAAACTGAATGCTAATCTATCGCAACATATCATATCATCAAAGTCTGTTCAATTAATGTGACGCACCCCACTGCTATGGTATGATTCATTTTTATTCTTTCATCTGGTTGAATAAACACAGCAGACCCACTGCCAATGGTATCACTCTTCTCTGGACATGTCAGGAAAGGCAACCAGCCAGAAGCGCACAAACACTTTGGAGAAGTCAGACTTAGATAAAAGCTTCAAAAGAAAAAATCGTATGATGTAATATGGATGGCCATATGACAGTGGAAAGCTGCTCACCATGCTGATCATGGCAACTTCCAAGTCCTGGAGTTTCCACTCGCAGCGTACTGCTGGCGACAGGACGGACAGCAACATCATTTCAAGTGCATCTGTCGCCTGAAAAAGTACACACGATAAAACACAAGTTACTCCAAAATTCCGACAAATTTTGCACACAAATTAAACACTGCAACATAATTATCCAAGCTTTTCAGGTCTTTGCATATTTGATAAAACTTAAAAATTAAAATTGAAAATGTAAAAACATCTGAAAAAGAACTATGCAGAAATTGCTTCATGTATTAGTACTACCGATGTAATGACAAAACACATAAACAGCCAAAAAAATTGTAGAAATCTGGGAGCTATACCGGAAACATGCAAGTACACAGCACAACTTTCCACTGAAAGCAACCAAATCCCAGATGTTCAATTGCATCTTCTGCAGTGTACGTTGCCAACTGTTCACTGCCCTCTGATGACATGCACAGTACAACATTAGTACAGTCAACATTTTGTGCCAAACTGCATCTCCAAACCTTGCACGTAATACTGAATAAAACTACAGTATATGGTAAAAGTTTAGCATAATTATTACCGTAGCTCAAAATTCACCTATTTAACTCGACTACATTTAGTTCTATCTCACTCAATAATGTTTATGCCACGTAGTGTGAAGACGCATTTACAATGTGATAAAATATATAATGACCACATTATTGCAAATTGTCCTCAGTGTGCCAGTGAAAGAATTCTAAATGTTGATCAACAATTGGCAACGACAAAAAACGAAAGACAAAAGTATTTAGTCACGTTTTTTAGACCACCCTGTATATACACTTATAGTGCATATCAAACAACGCTATGCAAAACTATAGCAAATGCACATGACATGACGATGATGATATAATGATATCCATTAGTTTATCTTAGAGTTTTTTAATGTTCTCAGTTAACTGTGTAAAAAGGGCCTCTAATGTGCAAAAATTCTCCCACAACCATTAATACTTTTGGGGACTGGCTTAACCTGGAGTTAACCTAAGCTGGAATAAAGCAATAACTCTAGATGATGAGCCAGTGAAGCAAAAACCGAGGTTTGTGCATGATATGCTAAAAACTGCTTACATGTGCTGTAAAAGCATGATGTAAAATAAACTAGAAATATGGGGCAAAGCCCAACCTGAGGCCGCCTGGTGCGGTAAGTCCGACTGGAGAAAAGTTTGGGGGTTAAAATTCCCCTTACAGAAAAGTCATATGGCCCGAACTAAATACGTTAGCATACACAAAATGCACAATGTCGACTTAAGGTGGGTAAAAATGTGTGCAGTAACTGTCATTGTTAGTGGACCAAAGTTCATCAAAGTTTTTTTGTTCATTTTGTTTTTGATAACGCAGTTGACAGCTTGTGGACATCTCAATTTGCTACAAAGATATTTACAATCAAAGTCAAAAGTTGCGCTACGTCGTGCCAAATTTTGGACGTTTTTTGCCTTCCCAAATTTTAAGAGGGCAGTGCCTCCAAAAGTTGTACCCGAGTTAACACGTCCACCAAGCGACACATCACGTGGTAGTTTCGTGGGGCTACTCCCCTTAGCTCCAAAGTTATAGGCGTGCATACGCTACATTTTAAGCCAATTTTTGACTCCCCATTGAAAAAAATTGTTGAGGAAACCCCTATCCCCTCTGGGGTAAGAGCAACCAAAAATTGGCTATTTTGTGGAGCTTGTAATATTTTCAGGGCACAGCACCCCCTAGAGGTCGAAACATGATCTTCTGAAAAAGTCAATTTTGTGAATACAATTGCACTTCTAAATCTCCATGGTTAGTGGAGAAAGTTCAACAAACTTTTTTCGCCAAATGTGAGAGAAAATGCTCTCAGTCAAGTAGCTTTCAGATTTTGAATATCCCTGTCCGTTCCGGAGATATTCACGCTGAAAGTGGAAAGGGGTCTAAAATGGGGCCAAATTTAGGGTGTTTTTGCCCCCCAAATTTTTAAAGGAACAGGCCCCCAAATTTTTGGACCGGCATTTATAAATTAAACATGCTTCCAACCATGTGGCAAAATTTCGCGAAGATTGGCCCACGAACCTCGGAGATCTCGCGTTGACAAAAAAGAATAAAGAAACAGCAGTAAAACATAAGGCCTTCCAATAACTACCGATCTGGGGGGCCTAATAAACATCATGTCAACAACTATGAGGACAGTAAACTGTAAAACATTGATTTTCAAATATTGAATCAATATGATCTATGTAATCTGCTGAAATTCATTCTAAATCAACTGCGCGCAAATCGCTCCATGTTCGAAATCAAACCCTAATCCACTTGAAAATGTCTGAGAAAATCTGACTTCATTTAAAGAGTTTTATAAGCCACATGATGCATGTGACGTCAACCATATGGTGGCATCGCAGATCTACTTCTTTGATCGGTGGGCAAAAGCAAGTGTTGACACCTCCGCGCATCATTTTTCATTGGAATGCATCGATCTCGTCTAACAAATCTGTTTAGATCTGGATCAATCAATTTTTTTAAAAAAAGGATGCACCCAATAAATCTACATTTACAAGCTGACAAATATGTACCACTTTGTCCGGGACATGGTAATGGAAGATGTCCAACAGTTGTTTCAGAATTCACATCATGTGAATCTCGAACTACAACACGGACATCATCCAAGTTGCTGCCATAACCAGCATCAGCATCTCTGCTAGCGCTCGTTTTCTTGTCATCGCCTTCACTCTCCAGCTTTCTAAACCGAAAGCCGTCCATAGCACTGAAACCAAACAAAAACAGTTAGCATCCATATACAGCACGTAATAAAAAAACAAAGATTTATCCTGTAATCTTGTCATTAAAGCGAAATGATTGAAACTAAAGAATAAGGCGATCTATTACTAGTAGATTATGTATATAATCAGTCTACCCATAGGTGAGTCAACAACATATATCTTTGACATATATCTTTGCTAACAATTCACAAAAACAAAACAATCATTTCAAACCATTTCGCAATGACCCTTTACAAACTAAAGTGTTGTAATTTTAAAATACAACATATAATAACAGAATTACATAATACAAACATTACAACCGAAGACAACAATGACACACCCCTCAACGACAGGTAACTTCCGCCCTGGTAAATAAGTAAAGAACATTTAGCAAAACGGAATTAAGTTTTTAAGTCCAGCACATTTTACGTACACTTTATTCACTTCCTGTTGATGATTAGTAATACTAATTATTGTATGGTATCGTTTTCTTATTTTGATTATGATCGTCCGCTTGTCTGTTCTCGTAATAAATATAAAGAGAACATTGGATTTTTTAACTGTTTAGATTAACTACTTATATATAAGTTTCGGTAACTGACTGACATTGAACACTCAGTCTAGTCGCTTCCATTAGGCTACGGGTAAAAAGCGGTTTGCACATGTGCGGATCTGCGAATGTTGCAACATATAACGTTGTAATTAAGCTATAATTTATTGGTTTAACCATATTTTAACTCTGTTCCTAACCTTAACCTTAATTTTAACCCTATTTTTAACCCTAGCCTATGGTGTCGGCTGTGATCTTCTTTTTTTCTTTTCCAATAATGCACATATCCTCTTGCGAGTAATGTCGTGATCTAAATAGTAAGGCTGTGTGCCATGGCTACCTTAACTCCAGCCCTAACTATGTTAAGACATCTGCAGATTCGCATATTTGCCGATCCACTTTTTACCATTTTTTTCCATTGGTAATGTGCCGCCATAGCGAAGGGCCGCCATAGCGAGGTTTGGACTAAAATGCACGTCGATAGACGTGTCATATATATTACGCTTCACATTCACATTCACCAGGTGGTGACAATTTCACATGTAATTTAGTGCGATTTTTTTGCTTAATATTAGAATTACGGTTTTTGCCTCCAGTTACGGTTAACATTAGGCTTAGGGTTTGGGTTTAGGGTTATGGTTAGGGTTAGGGATCGGGTTAGGGTTAGCATTTTTCAAAGATTTATGTCACAAAAATGCACAACATAAATTAATGTACAATATGGACACAAATCTTTACGCAACATTCACATTCACCAGGGGGCGACAATTTCACGTGTAATATAGTACAATTTTGTGCTTAATATTAAAATTACGGTTTTCGTTTACAAAGATAAAGGTTAGGGTTTGGGTTTAGGGTTAGATTTGGGGTTAGGCTTAGTGATAGGGTTAGCAATCGGGTTAGAGTTAGCATTTTTGAAAGATTGATGTGACAATAATGCACACCGTAAATTAGTGTACAATATAGGTAGAAAGTTTGATGGCGGTGCATGTGCCTATAAAAATTGCCAATGGCTGCCCTTGACGGTCTACTTAGGTCTGAGGAACTAGTTGGTCGACTGGCGATTTGTGAAGCTACGGCCAAGGTCGTCAGTCACGGTTGTCGCCATAGCAAAAGCCGCTGTGTCCCGCACAGACATGGTGGCTTTCGCTATGGCAGCCCTTTGCTATAGTGGACCCAAACCTTTCCATTATGCGCTCTGATTTTTTTGCAACATACTGTGCTATTCTATAGCCTATTATAGGTGTGTTTTTCCTGGTAGATTGAATGATTGATAGTCAAGGATTACAGTTGTATTTTCTGCCTACACAGAGGTGGAGCAAGATAGGAAGTACGGCATCGTATGTGTATGCTATTTTTCGTTCATATCTTTAAACTTAATCAACCCATGTACACCCTAGAACATCACTTCATACAACCATAATTTAACCCATTAACTACTGAGCAGTTTTTCAGATTTTGGGTCCGTGAATTTTTTTACTGGTTGCAAAAATTTACGTATGTTAACGGGATTTGGCAGGCTGCTAAAGCAGTAGAATATAGCAGTCAAGATGATATGAGACAACAGCTTATGTATTTTTTACCACAAAGATCTAAAGCAGATTAGCATGCCTTGGTATTTTATAATATGTGGCATGCCCGTCGTACCCTTATAAATAATTACTGTTTTTCACTTTTAGTTTTTTTATCCAGTTATGACTGTTACATGCTTATATTGTCTTTTTTGTGTTTTCTGTTTCAACAGCAAGGTTCAACATTATTGTATGTGTAATGATATGTCGCAATTAGAACAGTAACTGGCTCAATACAAAATTCCACTATGTCAAACGGTGATTCCCCGCAAGTGTCAGTTCCACAATTTGTTGCCACTTATGATCAGGTATTGACCGCTTGAGGCATTCAGTGACTGACATTTGAAATGTATTTATGTTGAATAACGGCTTTTGATTCTGTAAGCTGTATTAGTTGATGAGTTTATATTTGTATTTTTCAAATAAAAATTAGCTGCACTTACTTTTAAGTTAATTATTTACTGTATGTAAACTCAATTGGTGTGTTAAAACAATATTATTTTCACTTACAGATCTACTAATTTTTCAGGACTTAAAAATTGACATTTTGTTATTAGTAATTATTGTAGTTATGCTTAGCATGTTTATGGTGTTTTCTGTAGATGTCACTTTTTTCTGTCATTCTGTTTTCTGTGTTATCTTTACACTAGATGATGTGTATGCTAAATACTGTATTCTATATTTGGATTCTGCTATTAATACGTTTAAGTTAATGCAGTTGTTTTTTTCAGATATTGCTGGAACCATTTACTTACCTGCTTCAGATTGCGGGAAAGGAGATTCGTTCACAACTTGCTACGGTTAGTATTACAACTTCTAGTTAATTTGAATACTGCATTTCAGGTAGTTTATAGATGCTAAACATTTGGTTTTTATTAAATTTGTGCATTAACTGATGTTTTAGGCTGGCCAGTATTATGCAGAAATTACTGCAGCATGCAGTCTAAGTTTAACTCAATTTTAATGCCATACGATCTGCCTAACCACACTTTGGGCTATGCCCATAATGCTTCATGAATCGAGCGAGTAGCCTGCAGTGACGCCAAAATTTTGGCACCAGAGATTAGATACTGTTTTATTTTATCACTTTTTTCTAACATGTACACCAAAACTTTGAAGAAAATATCTAAAAGTTTGCATGAAATTGTAAAAACTAGAGCTGCCAAATTAACGCATTAGTTAACGCATTAGTGTGTTAATAAATTAACGTGCATTAAAAAATTAATGCAAGTACATAAATTTATTTAATTTACTGAATTCTGTGAAGCAAAAGTTTTAGGTCCCGTTTTTCCATACACATTTGATGGCCGATCAAATTGGTCTGATCAACTTTGGGACTTGATCGGAGATCATCGCAATGACCGTTTTTCCATCGCCAATTAGCGGCTAATCGTCCATCAAATCTCCCATAAAGTTGATGGCTGAATATTGGCGGATCAAGTCAGATAATTGACGATTAAACGTGGCGATCTGCAGTTCGTTGCCTATTTTCACCAGAAACATCGCTTCATGTCGCCGGTCATAACGGCAATTCACGCATTAAAATGAAGTTCCAGGCATGGCAATCAGTCACTACTGGTCAATTTATACTGTG
>Ga0209367_1007142_pt1 | contig 15412 bp, 10 predicted proteins | sample WorMetLIZISLAND2_FD_187412 | JGI IMG/M metagenome (GOLD analysis project Ga0209367, IMG submission 187412) | Marine gutless worms symbiont microbial communities from Max Planck institute for Marine Microbiology, Germany - Olavius geniculatus... ... | reverse complement strand
CGTGTAGTAAATGTTCTCACGTATTTGGTCAGCTCTTAGTACGCTCCTATCCTCCAGATTGTAGAAATCTTTCGGGTCATCGAAGCAAAGCCCCACCACCACGTCAAGGTGGCTGACCTCGGTGGGGTAGCGTTCACTCATGTTTGCCACTTTTTTCCATCTGTAACGCTGTTCTGCATGACACGATAACTTTCGAATGGTTGAGCAGAACGATCTAATTTAAATGGAACTTTGTATTTGATAGTAACCACCTTCATTAGTTATTATAATGTGCAAACTCTGCAAAATGCTGGAAGAAGTGCTTAGTTGTGCACTAATCTACAATCGGACAGAGCTTAAACTAAAGTAAAAATGTCAGGTTTTTTTGTAACTTTTGCAACAATCGGTAATCGGCCGATTGACAGGTGACGGCCAGTGTCTTATCAGTCCATACATTTAATCATTGACTGCTCGATTACTTGTTGGCACCCAACGAACACAGATCAAATTATGTCACAAAGAAGCTTACCTTGGTGGTGCCATCGAGTCGCAAGTACCGATGGCCGTGGAAGCTGAGGAATGACTCGAGAACGTCAAGCATCTTCGTCATCTGAGTGAAGATGAGCACACGATGTGTCTCGGCTTTCATTCTCCGCAGCAGCACATCCAGCGTTTGCAGCTTACCTGCACACACATGCAAATCGCAAAATAAGAGTATTCGTCTTCTTCTTCTTTCAGTGTCTACTTGTTCAGCAGGTTTACAACTAAACAAAAGGTTCACGTGCTAGATTAAACGGGTACTTTCACCTGCCAGTTTTCCAATGCACATCAAAAATCATATCATATCACATCACATCCTGTATATCACGACAATCTCTTATTAAAGTTTGCCAAACAGATGAGTGTAAATCAACTTATCTACCACCTGCTTTCTCCACCCTGCCTTCTTCTCCAATCCAGTATATCACACAGCATCCTGCTTTGTTACAAGATGGTACTGTTGAAAGTATTTTCCATAAACTATCCCATCCCTATCAACAGTACTCAACACAGTCAATTATGCTATTATGCAGATACAATAGTTAGCCAGTAGCCAATGACATTGACAGTAAACCAAAAACTGACAGAGTACACATTTGCGCTTAGAAAACAGAAAAACATTGCATTCAGCACTGCACTTGGCAGAAGCACAATACGGGGGCACTGACCCACTCTTCAGCAGTGCACTCCAACACACTGCAGCACTGTTCCTCATGCTCTTTACGTAGTTATCCATGCTAAGCATATTAACAGCAAAGAAATGACAGTCCAATGCAATGCACCAAAAATGTACAGTCTAACATATTATGCTGCTGATCATCAGCATTGCCATAAATGTGAAGTTGAAAAAAGAGCAACAGGGAGACACTTTTCTCTGACAGATTTCTTCACCGTCACATTTCCCTGACTTTTCCCTCACATTTTCTATATGATAAAAAAGACGTAGTTTGAAGACAACTGACTCGGTTTGAATACGTACCACAGTCATACTGTATAAGCCGCAGCTCGGGAAACTGCACGGCCGAACTCAGTTCAATCTGATGTAAGCATCTCGTTCTCGGAGTCAACTCACTACGTAGCAGTGAGTCGATGGCCTGCTGCCGGATAAGTGACGATGAAGATGGATGAGATGCATGCATCGTTATACACGGAGCAGTTGCCGGCGGAATAGCAAACACAAACCTGTGACAACACACACAACCTAATAGCCTCTTGTGACTGTAAGAGTGCAAAAAACCACAGTTCTAATCTGTTCTGTAAGTAGAAGTCAACTTTCATTGTCCTCAGAAAAAACTCACAAGTTAAAAAAGTAGCTAACAAACAACATAAATCAGTAAATTTTACAACTTTCACTTGCTAAGTTGTACTCGTTTCACCAACCAAAGTTGCTTTCTTTCAAACTATGATTTCCATTCGCCACTAGATGTCTTAGCAACCAGAAGGTGTTGTTTTATAAATTGATACAGCATGTTACTTTTGGTCCCTAGTTAACTCACCTGCATATCCAGAGTAGAAGCAAGATTTCTTACAGGCCACATCATCTGAAACTGCATCAAAGCAGCTGAATGAAAAATATTCAAAGTATTAACAAATTTCCGACTGCTACACATTAAACATGCAATATATTTTTAGCGCAAAGCATGAGATGTGAGGCACTGCCAGCTAATAATAACTGAATATTTTAGTCTTGTCCTCATGAACAAAGTAAAGCATAAACAACAGATGACTGGATGTGAATCGTACACCACGGAATGGCAAATGGAGCTGAAAGACCAGAGAACGTACCGCTGCAACACATCCTGAAGGTGTTGCAGATGATTCTCTGGAGTACGGATGGCATCTTTCAGTGCATTGGTTTGACTCCAGTTAACCGACATGGAATGTGGTCGCAGCCGGCCGCTTATCTGTGACTCAAGGCAGTTGATGTAGCCGATGCTAGCCCAGGATGATGCTGGTGAGGCTGACATACAGTCCACGACAGAGTGGAGGTCTGTGCCGTAGACAACACTCTGGTCAGAGTGCTGCATGCTGACCGTGCTCAGTCGCTCCAGTGTCTCGTGCTTCGCTCGACGTCGTCTTGCCACCAGCCAATCACATCGCAGCGATGCCGCCTGCTTGTTCTCGGCCGTGAGCCAATGACTGCGATCGAATGATATATATTCGGTCTCAACTTCGTCTGTTCCAACGTCCAACAATGCTGTGTTAGCCTCCGATTCACCTGCACAATGTGCACATGCAAATGTGTTCAAGTACAACAAGAAGCTCAGCTACTACTTAGAGAACAGCGCATCAGCATGGTTCGTCTATTCCATCAAAATTCCACACTCCAGCAATAAGGTTTCTGCCATAGAAGTTGTGAAAAGTGTAGATTCAGAGAAATGTAAACTTTTTGGAACATCTGCGGCAAAAATTCTGCAGGCCAGATGTCCTCGTCGTCGTCCAATCAATGGCACAGAGGCACAGGATGGCATAATGGTCAATACTACAGGGTGGGCCAAAAAAAACGGACCTGTTTGAGCATTGATAACTCAGCGGTGGTTAGTGGTAGAAAGACGTCTGATACGTCAAAAGTTTCAGAATGATGTAAAGAATAAACGACAAATTTGCATAGTGAAGCATTTAAATATTCTTTGCCTAATTTACATAAATATTCATCACCCCCGAAATTCTGCCAATTGACTGTAACACTTGGATTTAACAAGAATATTTGAGCTTTTATAATTTAGCGACGTTTATTGATGGAAAGGCATGTAATATGCCAAAAGTTTCGAAATTGTGTACAGAAGAAGTGTACAACTTGCATGTCTCAGCATTTAAATATTCTTTGCGGGATTTACATGAATCTGTCCTACCCCTAAAATGTTGCTAAATTGGCAGTATCGTGTGAATTTAAGTTGATTTTCATTCAGCATGCAGTGAAATATCAACAATCATTAACACATACGTTGAGTTTAGATGAAATTCGACATAGGCAGTTGCCTAGCTTTTACATTCATAACCGTCATTTTAGGCAGCTTGATCGATCGATGGAGTCAATCTGTTCAGGATCAGCTGAGCCCAGCATTCGATTGGCATACGTTTTAGCTGGTCAGTTACTGAAATTTTGTGGCCATGCTATCTGTTACAATGCCCCCACATTGAATAATTCACAGAATTTAAATCTGGACTTTTTGGCAGCGAGTTTTTGAGTTCAGTGAACTTGGGCACATGGGAGTGCAGGCAAATGCCTAATTTCAGGGGGTAATAACGATTTATGCAAATTAGGCGAAGAATATTCAAATGCTTCGACATACAAATTTGTCGTTTATTCTTTACAGCATTCTGAAACTTTTGACGTATCACACGTTTTTCTACCGCTTACCATTGCTGAGTTATCACAGTTCAAACAGGTCCGGTTTTTTTGGCCCACCCTGTATATAAATTATTGTACTAAATAGTAAATACTATAATATACATTTCCGTATTTGTCAGATTAACTATTGGGCAATTTCACTGAAAATACCTTGGTCTGTCTGGTCGCCATATGTTCCAAAGTTAGCAAAGCTTGACGTGCAGGACATGTGCAGACCACAGTTGGGGTCGACTGTTTCATCTTCCTGTGACACTGCCTGATCCACAGACTCTTCAATACTTTCAACCACACACTCTATAGTACATCCACATCCACTCTACGTATTACAGGCTGAATGACCACTCATTCCAGCATTGTTAAACTTAAGGATGCACTGAGACCAATGGCTGATTAATACATTGATACTGACCAACTGTCATTTACACATTTGGTGAAACAACAAGCGACAGGGGCTTCTGTTTCCGGTAAAACTGGTTGTGAGCAAAACGGCAAGAATACTAAAATTCTACTTTTAAAAATTCCTAACCAATGACACAAAAGCTGTTAATGTTTTTCATAATCATGAATTATAATGCTGGAAAGAGTGCTTAAGTGTGCAATAAATCAAAGCTTAAACTGAAGTTAAAAATGTCAAGGTTTATGTAACTTGTTCTAATAACTGGTAATCGACCAATTGTTAAATGCTGATCATCAGCCAGCTGATAATCGGCCAGTGCCTTATCGGTGCATTCCTAGCTAAATTCCATTATATTCTGCACTTATGAAGATTAGAGTCGTGGTTATGGTGCACTAAAATTTGTCACAGTTATGATTACTATTATTCCCCAACATATTGCAGCACTGATCGATCCCAATGTTGCATTCACCCACAACATGCACAAAAACAGTTGGAAAAACAAATACAACAGCAGTATAACATCATAATCATGCAATGTAATGCATGATCCGAAATGCACTGCTAATACACTACTGATTCTCAGTGTTGCCCCAAGTGTCAACTTAACAATAAACAGTTTTTCCTTGCAAGATATCTTGTTATTTCCCTGACAGGAATGATGTGGATTATAATAATGTTCGTTAGAAAACACAAATGTCAATAATACTAACCATGTGTTTCTGAAAATGCATTCTTCTGCATAAGCAGCAGCATGCAACAAAAACACCACAATGCATCTATAATATCACTGACTGGTTGTGCAATTCACACAAAAACAATTAACCAAACAGAATTATCACAAAAATTAAAAACACTAACCAACATAACACTGCACAGTGCACACAAAGCTGAAACATATTAACACAATTTGGTATCATCAGAAACTTTTAAGTAGTTACTTAAAGGCAACTCAACAGGACAGTTGAGGTTTGAACAATAGTGGGTTGTTTCAAATTGGACATGGAGAGTGTTGACCTCTTCCGCGAGAATGCTCAGAATAGAGATCAGTTGAGACAAGGCACGAAAACTAGTTTACCACATTTCACCTGAAATTCAGTGCCACAACATTAATAGCACCAACGTGTCTGTAACGGAGCACTGGAAAAAAACGCTAACTACAAAAACATGTTTCTTTTATAAAGCACAAAAGCAGCAAAATAATAACCTCCGAAATCCTGTCATCGTGCACTGCAGTGCTGGTGGACCGGCTGAAACCAGCGGATGATCCACCATTCCCCCCGAGCTCCACAATTAGATGTCGAGGCGTGGTGAGAGTGGATATTCTGTGGACCGCATAAGAAGTCATTGTGAACTCAGCATTACACAGACTGCTGTGCAGCAAATGGGCAAAAGTCACAGTCTGCAACCAAACAACATAACACAAATCATGGCATCAAATGAATGACAATTGCAACAGTATACAGAATAAATGTACGAAAAATTAGTTTATACACTTGTTAACGGCAACATTTAAGGACTTGCACACCGAAAACAGCAAAGATTACAAAAGGTGATATTGTCCGCATCACACTGACTGTATCAATCTTTTGTAATTTTTGCTGTTTTTGATGTGCAAGTCCTTAAATGTTGCCGTTAACAAGTGTATAAACTGATATTTTGTACATTTATATTTGCTGTTTTATTACTAAAATACTGTTTTCCTACTGGTGATCAGTTACATAGATATTGCACTTCAGATTATTTCTTACCGTAGCCAAGCCACTTACAACTGTTACTTACTACCTAATGGTGTGACTGAACAAACCAGACGACACGCGTCACGCATGACGTCACCACTGCTGACAATACTGAACAAAATTCCTTTTATATCCACAAAATTACCATATAAATAAACAAACTAACATTGCACGCATCACCCGCTTAATATATAACATATTCCGCTCATTTTTCAATCAAATTTTTCATACAATGATTAAACAAGTGAAGTTTTAGATCGAAAATTGTTAAAATAAGCCATCATTCACTGTAGCGAAGCGCAATGATATCTCGTGTGTATTAAAGTAGTTTGCCACATTAGAGCTGTGCTGTTTTGAATAATTTATTACTGAAGTGCACATCCTGACCTGTAGGTGAGTTTCTGAAAAAAATGTATATTGTATATGGATACGAAAATTTTTGCGTATATTTCACCTATTTGCCGAGAAGCCCCCCTTGTGCGGATTTGCATGAAATTTTGCATCAGGGGTCATCTCGCCGACGTAATCAACCGTGACAAATTTTATCTCAATCAGATCAGGGGTTTTTGATTCTGTGGGGGGTCCAATTTTTGGCTTTCCCATAAGAAAGAGAAGTTGCCGTTTACAGATGGCTTGAACTGCCATTCAGCCTGTGATGAAAATTTTCTGTCATTTTGCAAACAGCTAACCCATCAATTCTTGATTAACTAACTGAAACTGAATGGAACGCGTTTGCTGACATACAAATGTTAGTTAGTCATTCCAGAATCACATTAACTGAAATGATATCTTATTCACTTAATTGACTGATCAGTTAAAAACCAGAAACTAAGAAGCAGAAAGTGGCTCTCGGTGCCAAGGCTATCAAAAGAGCACGTTTCACTAAAAATGGTTGAGAATAAATAAAAGATAATAAACACTGCAAAGTGGTTCACATTCCCATAATTTGCCATAAGTGTATGTACACAGCTGACATTAAGGGCCTTTTTGACAATATTTTATCTACCTACATACTTATATGCTGACAGTGTACAGTGCAAATAATATTGAGTGAGCAAGTAAGGTTGTAAATCCCGATCACGGCAGTCAACATAGACAGCGGGTCACTTTGGGGATGAGTACATCCAGGCACTACTACTGACAACAAAAAATCTGTAGCAAAGATCAGAGTAACAACAAAGAACGTATTTCTACAGCTCCCAGCGGGATACACCGTACATACCGTTACCTTCATGGGGTCTGTGTGTAGAGCATGAAGTACAGGTGAAGCTGTGTTGTAGACAATGCCGTCCATGCTAAATGGTGAGACAGTCGGCCGAGGGTCAAACAGGTCCGGGTGATTACAGACTTTACGCAGCTGCATCAGTATGTTGATCACACTCATAAAATGACCCGTTGCTAGCGTCTCCTTCGTCCTGATCAACATATCACCACTGCCTGCCTTACTGGTTAATTGGTTATCTATATACTTCACACTAATAGTGAAATGCTGAAGGGGTGCATATTTCCTCATCGTAACACATCTCAGAGCTATGGAGCATCACCTGACATACGGGATCACACAGAACCTGCCACCCAACACAAGTGAATGCACCCCAGCCAAGCACGCTGATACTCGACTTACCAAAGCTGGAAAAATAGAAAGCTGAAACCATGCTGTTGGACTGTTGGTTAATATACCAAGACGACTGATCTGTCTGCAGATTCAAGCAGTTATCATTTGACAGCAACCCCAACAAGAAATTTGAGCTAATGCTCACGAGACGCACGAAAGCATATAGCAGTTCCGGTTAAGTATATTAGCTGAAAATTGGGGTGTTCACGCTAAGTTCATATACAAATACCAAATTCTCTATCTGGATCGTATAACAATAGTTCCGTGCAGCTGATGGTGAAAATTTGGAAATCCTAGCTTGCACCACTTTTGACTGATCCACCCGTGTGACGGACCGACGGACAGACAAACAGACGAACGAACAGAATTGCGATGGCTAAGACGCGATGAAAGCAGTAGCTGCTTTCGTGCGTAAAAATATAACAATTCAATCGATGCAATCAATCAGCGTTAGTTAGTGCTGGGCGTTGTAAACTGATTCCCGAGGTGACAGCACCATCGAACAAAGTATCATAAATTACGCTGTAAGATAGGCATATGCAAGCCGTTTCACCAAATACTGTGCATCAGAAATGTACTAAATAATAAATTATTGCGCTCACAATACAACGAAATCGTACAATGAAAATCTGTCACTGTTTGAGTTAGATTTGCGGGAATTTGGGATAAAATAAAACACCTTTATTACAGCCATGCCGAAGTGCACATAATGATAGTACCGTGGCACATCCTTGTGAATGATATAGACTTGTCTTGCAGCCCGAAATTGCCAAAAAAAAAATGGCATTCAAGGTCATCCAAGGTCATTGAATTCGGCGCCAATCGCAAGCCACTATACGATTTCCTATTAGTGATTAATAGTAACCTAGGCCTTATCTCGCACCGTTACTGAGATACAGCGAGTTATTGGCCAAAAATTGCAAATTTTGCTCACCCCCTCTCATTTAGCGCCCTCGTTCGAGGTGACTCCCTTCGAATTTATGGAAAAGCTTTACGGTTCCTGAAACTAGAGTCTTCCGGGCAGCCGACTGTGAAAAATTAGTAATCCTAGCTTGCACCGTTTTTGACTGATCCACCCGTGTGATGGACGGACAGACAGACTCAAAGAAATGCGATGGCTAAGACGCACTGAAAGCAGTAGCTGCTTTCGCGTGTAAAAAAGTCAAACTCATGAGCTTATGATTGTAAGTATAGCATCCTACTCCTAACCAACACCTCACTAAGCCAAGCCACTCACCACTAATGTTAATACTACGGTACTACACTGTCCAATGACTATATCTGTTAATTGCTTCAATAATGCAGACAAATTACTTCAATTTTGCACCGAATGTGTCAAACACCAAGGACCGTCTTCCTGGTAAAAAAAACGACCCACATAACTGTGTAGGTGACACAAAAAAGTTCATTATTGAGTGTATTGTTTCAACCGGTAGTTCTGCCACTTGGTTGTTCAGGTCCTTAAACAACTGTTTGTCCTCAGTGAGATAACTTGAGCAGAGGCACAGTAACTGTATATAAATAAAGGGTGGCAGTACAATTCACACAAGAATCATAATAACAGAAAAAGCGAATGCATTACTAATGCAGCACACACTTGGTCTGAGACATGAAGTCATCGTAGAGAAATCGTTGCCGCTTGGACAGTCGACACATGACTACGTGCTCGTATTTCTTTGGCATTTGCTTCTCGACGTCCTGCTTCAACCGACGCAGCAAGAACGGACGGAGGACCTGATCAACACATATCAGAGTACAAGGAAGCAAATATGAAAACTGTTACAATGAATTTTACATTACACAAAATCAGGTCACATCTTCAACATGTGTTCATAATGCTGAAATACTGCTATTTCCACTGCGTTCTGTCTGTCTGTGAGCAGCTGCATGAAATTATAACAATAATAATGATGATGTAAATATGTCACCAGCAGATTGTGTATTGTCTGTGACGCCACCAGCAGCAAAACTGGCAGAGAGAGTGCAATAGTTATGGCTATTAACAGTAAGAAAGAACTGGTGCTGTTAATTTCTTTAACCTATGGGTTATTAATTAATGCTGATATTGTAGGAGGACTCATCGAAAGGATGACTGGAATGATGACCGATGAACTCATGGCTGTGTTGCAGGACCATGACAGCAGTGATGGAATGGCAACAAAACAATTTCTAATTACTTGAATATCATTACATCGTCAAATATATGCAGCTCAATGTAATATTGGAAGTCATGTTTCACAGAACTTAGTAAATTTACGTATGTGTGTTAATTCCTTTAATGAGCATTAATTCTTTGACGCGTTAATGCATTAAGTTAAAGCATTAATTCGACAGCTCTAAAAGAAACACTTTTATTTATTATTATAACTAGCAAATTCATCACAAATGTATTTTCTACCACCCAAACAGAAACATCAAAGCATGGAAGGTTTTTCTGCCACTAAGTTGAAATGTGGTTGCAATGCATCATCCTATAGCTGCACTACCTTGCAAAGTCGTCATATAAGACAATCTGTCTGCCTGTAATGCACGACTATGCAAAGGTACATTACAATGTACCTCATGTATTCATGGAACACAGCAGTACATAGCAGGTACAGCTACTGCTATTACTACCACAATCACCACCAATACCAATGTCTACCACAACCATGACTACTGCTACTACTGCATAGTACTACTATGTAGCTACACTACCTTGTGAAGTCGTCGTATGAGACTCTCGTTGTACTCTCGGCTGCCTTCAATCATGCCAGTAAGGGGGTTGGCAAACCACTCCTTGAAGTCGCGGTGTGACTGAAAGACGTGTGGCATGAGGAAGTGCATCAGTGACCAAAGTTCCATCAGACTGTTCTGTAGTGGAGTGCCAGTCAGCAGCAGCCGACGCTGGCTGTGGAAGTTGAGCAGAGTCTGCCAGCGCTGAGACTTGAAGTTCTTTATGTTCTGAGCCTGTGTGAGTCAACAATTCTACTATATCGCCTTGTGTAAGAGATATCTTCGAGATTTTTGTGCCTATAAAGGGGTTTTCGGGGATGGGCCATTGAATGCCGCTAATCGCATTTCCCCTGACCGACGGCCGTTGCCATAGCAACAAAATTTGGGACAAAAACAGCTATAACTCGGTCTGTATACGAGATATCGGCGAGATTTTCGAGTCTATAAGGGGATTTTCAGGGATGGGCCATTGAATGCCGCCAATCGCATTTTCGCCCACCGACCCCCATTGCCATGGCAATGAAATATGAGACAAAATTGGCTATAAATCGATCTGTGTAAGAGATACCTGCGAGATTTTTGCGTCTAAAGGGGGGTTTTGGGGGATGGGCCAGCAAATGCTGCCAATCAAATTTTTCCCGACTGACCCACGTTGCAATGGGAACGAAATTTGGGACAAAATGGGCTATAACTCGACATATGTAGAAGCTATCTCCGGTGCCAGATGGACGCATGGTCACCATGGACCACCCATAAGAACTCGGCTCCCGGGATTCGAATGGTCACGTGACCGATGACGTCACGTGACCGGTCATGTGGCCACAAAAGGTCAAAGGCGTGACCCACTTATCTTTGAAGCATCATATCTCCATAATGGTGCAAGATAAACACATGGTGACGATGGACCATTTATAGTGAATCGAATGGTCTCGTGACTGACAATGTCTATTGTTTAGTTAAAACAATAGAGAAGGATGAAAGGATCATTGCTGCTGTACAATTTGAAATTAAGCTGTTTGATTTTTTTGTAGGAGTCTAAACAGCTCACTGATTATATTTATACGGACACATACTGTAAACTATCGAAATGCATTGGACAGACCACGTGTTCGTATGAACATTATCTTGTCTTACAAAAAAACATGTAGAAAATTTTCTTGCACAAAATGGCATTACTAAACTCACACACGCTACTTGGATGAAAAAAAGCACAACACACAAGGGAGAGAAACATGCCAAAGCCTCTTTCATTGGGTAAAAGCAATAACAGTTGTGAATATTATGTAACAAAACTGAAACACAAGATTGTCATGTCTTGGCATCCAAATAATTGCTCTATCACAAAACAGACCTCATCGAGTATAAAGTACTTCCACTTCTTGCGCCTGAAGGCATGGTGATCTTGGATGACGAGCTTGTATGACGTAATGCACACATGGAATGCATTTGTTTTGGTCCAACCCTGAGCAGACCAATACACAAACACAAGACCACACAATCACAATCACACAGATCTTCTCTCAACGTATCGATCAAGAGCACAAACGTTTTGCTGTGCTCAAGACAAGCAGCACAGTGTGCACCTGTATAGCAAAGACAGCTACCAAACTAGATAACAAAAAAAGCAAACCTAACCTGTGTAATTCTGTGTAAAATGTCCAGCTTAGTCCATTCACTTTACAACGCAGTCAATTACAGAAGTTTTACATGACTTCTAGGTCAAGCAGAACATGTCAGTTGAATTATCAAATCAATGCTACCCACTTCAACATCTGGATTGTGGAATGAAAATATCCACAGTTTTTAGCTATAAGAAAAAATAAGACATTTGTTGAAGCGTACAGTCAATAACAGTCAGCTAATTAACTACTCTTAACAAATATATAATAACGAACTTGTATATTACAAAATGTGTAAAAGAACTGAAAAGTTACATGAATTCATGAAATTACAACCATTATCGATCAACTTACTATTTGGCGTATCCGTCATAGCAACAGCAGGCAGACGGTCGTCCAGAAGAAGGCAGCAGCAGTTGCCAAAATGTCAACAACTAATCAATAAAGGTTGTAATCTGATGAATCTATATAACTAACTATTTGCAGACTGACCTGTCGTTTCATCTTGCGTTCTTTAACCGAACCATAATACGTGAGAATCTTGAATGCTGGACACCATTTCTTAAGCTCCATCTCCCAGTTAAGCATTACACTCGTAGGAACCACAATCAGATGAGGACCCCAAACACACTTCTCACACGCCAGGTAGGCCAGCAGCGCGATGGTCTGGATGGTTTTGCCTAGTCCCATCTCATCGGCAAGAATCCCATTCAGTCGATGTTCGTTCATCGTGGCAAGCCAGTCCAGCCCGACATGCTGATACTCACGCAGCGTGTGCCGCAGCAGAAACGGCACGGATGTCTTCACCTGTCACAATCACATGCTCATTGTATCAGCTCAGATAATCATAGAATCTAGAAGAAACCAAAAGGTGGTTAATTAAATAAGTAGATAAAGGAGTGAGTGGAAATCTAAAATGGCCTAACAACTAGGCTGTAGTAAAATGTTTTCAGGTGGCAATGAAAACAGCACATACAAGAGAAATCGCAAATGTCTAAATGCAGAGACAGTCTACTGTGAAACTGCGACAATCAAACATGTGCAAACACAGTGCAGACAGACAGCAAAGGTAAAAGGTGTCTAGCGTGTAGCTCATCACAGAATCTTGGAGATACGAGATCACAACAGACAGGTGCACACTTTGTTTCAAAAAATACAAATAACTTAACCAACTGATATTAATAAAACGACTAAAAACTTGAGAAACTGCACTGTTACTATGAGTAGTTCTGGTACTCAATATAACAACTAAAAGGAAGTGGATAGGTGACAGTAAGAACATCCTGCCAAAAGCTCAACCTGCTATATACAGAGTGGGCCATAAAAAACTGTCCCCCCTACATGTCAGCTAATTATGTCTTCCAAGAGTAATGTACATTTAAAGCGAATAATGCACGTTGAAATATAATCAATTCTGAGTAACATGTGCAAATTTTGTGCAAATATTTTCAATAATTTTGTAATGGGAAAAAAATGAAAGCAACCCAACTCTACAGGAAACACAATGGGGAAAACAGTATAAAGTCATTTAACGTACGAGGAAAGTGTCGATCAAACGCATTCGTCAACAAAAAGAATGGGGCGCTAAACGCATTTGTAAAGAGTTTCCTAACAAGAATTGGGCGGTCAGTTCTGTTAAAAATCTTCTGCGCAAAATTGACAAGACGAACTAGATTTCTCGAAAAATTGGCAGTGGACGGAAGTGGACTGTCTGAACAACACAGAATATTGAGTGTGTAGCGGAGCTGATATGCAGCCAGGAAGGCAATCCTGGGTCCAGCAAAATTCCGAGAGAGTTGAACAGTTGTTTATTTGACTGTCTTGTTGTATGAAGTTTTCGCTGTTTTACTTAGACATATAGGCAAGCACGTATTTCCATTTGTGTTTCACCATTGTGATAGAATACAGTCGGGGTGCTTTGATTCTGTTGTATTATTTGTTAATAACATTTCGACATACTCATTAGGTTTTGATATCAATATGCGCAGAACAAACTAGCAATTTACAAGGTGTGTCATTTTGTCCTTATAACAAATGCAGTAGCATTTTAAGCAGAACAATATAGGGGACAGTTTTTTTATGGCCCACTCTGTACATTATACAGAAATCGCACTTGAAGAACTGCATTATCTTCAGATGAGTAACACAGGGCCATTTAAGCAAAAAAATGAGATAGCAAAGCAACAGTGAAATGTAAAATGAAACAAAATTAGTAAGAAATCACATGAAACAAAATTTGCTGCAATTGCCGGAACTCAGAAAACTGGCCAAAGAAAGTAAATAATTTAACAAAGATGACAGATTTACAGTAATGTACTTAGTGAAAAGAAGAAAATTTGTTGCATAATAAACTAGCATCAGTTACTCTAAGACAAATCAATCATCCTGCATGACCTGTTTTCAGAGCGTATCTGGCGATAAAAAAAATAACGAAGCATCCCAGAAAACTGGCATTAACGAATAGGACAATACGACAGATTAAAGGTAACAAGCACAGCAAATAAACGAAACCCAGCTGCACAAATGTGCACCAATTACTGCGAGACACGCCATCTTACATGAGCTGTTTCTAGAGTGTATCCGGTAGGCTGGATGCTCATTGCATCAGCAGTAATGTCACTCATCTCTCGTCCTGGTCCACTATCATCATACGCATCAGTATTGACATCCACACGGGACTTTCTCCGCCTTGCTGAGCTAACTGACAACCCTGGCACACCTTCCTTGTCAGCGGAGGACACTTCATGATCAGCATCCTGGAGAAGAAACTCTGTCCCAATCTCTTCTGTGTTATCCATCTTCTCTGGTGTTTTCAGCAGCAGTGCCGTATCAGTCATAAGGACCATATCATCATCATCATCAACCTTTATGGCTTTTGTGCTTTCAGATCCAGCGACCGAGTCTTTATCCACTGCAAATCCAAACACACAGCATATAATTCAGTGACACTTTAATCTCAAGACTAATGTGAGTTTTAGTTTCAGCTAGTTTTTAGGCAATTAGCTTAAGTTTTATTCTAAATCAGTCAGTTATGACAGTAACTTAAAGTTTTATTTCTATTCAGTTACGCAAAATAATTTTTACTTTCATTTTTAACAGATAGCGCTAGTGAGAGTGCATATCTTTGCCAAGCGAAGTAATTTAAACATTACTACTACTACTACTACACCTACAGCTACCTACAACTACAACAACACCTAAAACTACACCTACACCAACAAATACAACTACACTGTGTTTCAAAAAAACAGGCACCCTTTTTGTTTTTGCTATAACTTAGTTAACTGTAATCAGATTTAAGTATTTTTTGGCAGTTTGATAGCCAAGGAAATTTGCAACTGAACATTGCTTACTTACTTTAAAAAATTGCCGGCGCATTACATTAGGTCGAGAACCATCTTAGGCGTTGCTAGATAGCAGACGACGCTTAAAGTGTAAACATGGTGTACAGTGTAGAGG
>Ga0209367_1007140_pt1 | contig 15415 bp, 4 predicted proteins | sample WorMetLIZISLAND2_FD_187412 | JGI IMG/M metagenome (GOLD analysis project Ga0209367, IMG submission 187412) | Marine gutless worms symbiont microbial communities from Max Planck institute for Marine Microbiology, Germany - Olavius geniculatus... ... | reverse complement strand
CTGTTACTTTATTGAGTAGATTTATGAGGATTTATCCCATGGACCATGGCAATATTGTTATACTGCGTTAATAAAATGTGTAAAAGTTCCCTGTAGACCAAGACTGTTATAATAACCGCAGAAAATTTTGGGCAGTTTTTGCCATATGTCAGCACTTTTGTTTTCCACAGTTTATTTATGTGAAGTACATTTTTAACAGCTCTAATTTGTTTAATTGTGATTAATTTTTTATGCATTAATTTGACAGCTTTATTAAATAAATATGACTTTGACAGTTTTTGTTGAATGTCTCAGTTTGATATGCCAATATTCCTGTCTTTTTTTGAGCTGTTACTTCCTTATTAGTATAGTTAAGGGGTTATTATATTTATTCTTTTGGTCCACTTTGTTCATGTGTCTATGTATTCAGGTTGTTTTTTTTTTGTAAAAAGGTAAATTAATAATCATAACAATTTCCACCAGTTTAATTATAAGGTGAATAATAAACACTGTTTCGTAGTATGGTAGAATGTAAAGGGTGCGGCAAAAAAGTAGCCCACTAAAGTTTTTTACTGTTTTCTTAGCAACCGTTTGCAGTTTTAATTTGAAATTTTTACATATTTATTGAATGAAACGTTCTACATCTAACTGCCAAGAGAAATGTGATTCTGTTAAAAAGCAACAAAGTAATAGACGTTTTAACATGACTGACTACTGATTTTTTAGCATTAAAAATGTTCAGGCTTAAAATGCTATTTAATATTCAAAAACTGGTTACCACGTTACTGCTGATGACGTCACAGTGACGTTTTGATAAACAGTAATTTATTTTGTTTATAAATTATTGCTAAATTATCGTTCTTTTAAAGCAATTGCCTGCTGCCCACCGGATTCATCTTACAGCAGGACGGAGCACCGGCATACACAGCGCGCAGTGCACAGAACTGGCTGCAGGCCCACTGTCTACATTTTCATCACAGAGGACCAGTGGCCTCCAAATTCGACGAATATGAACCCAATGGACTATCACCTGTGATGTGCAATGTTGGAGGCTTACCATAAGCTTAAAGTGAAGCCAAACTCAAGGAAGCGCTTCAGGTTATCTGGGGCAACTTGCCACAATGACTGATCAACAGCGTGGTGAAAGACTTCTCAAATTAATCGACTGAAAACTTGTGCTGGAGCTTGGAGCTGGCGGTGGACACTTTGAACGTTTACAGTGACAATGGAATTCTGGCATCTGATCATTAGTTAACTGTGTTGTTTCAACGATGTTATTGAATTGGTGTTGTAGCTTGAACATTTTTAATGTCGAAAACTCGGTAGGTGGTCATGTTAAAAAATCTATACCTTTGTCATTTTTTAATTGAATTACATTTTACTTGGCATTTAGCCATAGAACATTTCAGAAATTAAATGTATTACCAAACAGTTGCTGATAAAACAACAAAAAACTTTAGGGGGCTATTTTATTTTGTCGCACCCTGTAGAAATAAGTGGATTGTCATTTTCTCACTTGAGTACTTTGTCTAACTTGGTATACTGTTACACCAAACAATGCATCAGACTGTTGGACTCACCAGATGAAGTTAGGGTTATGTGCAAGGTTGAACTTAGGTTTGGGAAGAAGGACAAGAAATAATGTTTGCAATGTTCTGTGGCGCAGCCCTGTTTATTAGTCCAGTGCTTTGTAATATGTCTCCCCTCAGTGGCTGATGACTGTGAAAAAAATGCAAAGATGAATCAACACTGTGGTAGACTTGCAGTTAACATTTGAGGCGTGACGGCATTTTGTGTGTCGTGGAACTAAGCTGTCAATTGCTACGTCTACAGGCATTTACGAAGCGGCGGAAGTGAACTGAACGGAGATTTCAGTTTGGTTTAAGTAAGTAAGTAAGTAGTCTGCATTTATAGCATGCTATATGTCAAAACAGAAGCTCGAATCATAGGCACAGGTGGTAGCACTTAGTCAATGGCGGTGTTGACTGAGAACGGTGATGTATAATGGAGTTCTTACAATTTTGGGTTTAGCTTGTTTTTTTGGTATTTTGCGTTTCTGTAAAGGTTAAACTTACTGTTCCGTTATTATGTGTTTGTGTGCATTACGCCTGGAAAGGCCGTCCCCGAAATGACCTGTACTGTATCGGGTGGGACGTTAAACCCTACTCACTCACTCACTTTGCATTTAGCATTATTTTTACTTATTGTGGTGGGGATTGCTGTGTATATTTGGGGTGTTTCTTTCCAACACGCCATGTGTGCATGATCTGTGAGCGTTTGTGCATGTTGTGAAAGTCGTATGTTTTTCTAGCCTTTAGAACAAATTAATCTCAATTTTTTTCTGCCAGATAAGTCGTTGTTCATACTGCAGTCACATTTTTTTCCATCTTTTTGTTCATATATTTCTCTTTTTTCGGCTTTATGGTGCCACTTATTGTGCTAATGTCTTAATAGGTGGCATAACTGGTCTATGTGTTTGTGTGCATTCTGCCAAAGGCCATCCCCGAAATGACCTATACTGTGACGGGTGGGACTTTAAACCCTACTTACTCACTCATAACTGGTCTAGCTTGTCTCTCTCTGTTAGTCTGTTTGTCCACATATGACTTTTTGCTCGAAAATGAAAATGCATAAGAAAGCCAAAATTGGCATGGACATTTCCCATTGCAAGAGTAACCGGTGACTGAATTTTCAACTTTAAAAAAATCAAAAATCAAGGTCAAAAACTTTCTGAAAATGATGCATATGTCGGGTGACGAGCCAGCCCAGGCAGACCAGGTGCAGTGCTTAACTATAGGCAGTGTAAAAGCGGACTTTCGCTTGACGTTCAAAGTGCTGTTTAAAATAAGTAAATGCTGTCTGTTAGCTATGAGGACGGCCAATATGTTGCCGCTGGGCTGACAGTTCACTCTCTTTGCATTCTGGTTTCATCCTAAACATCTGCATGTCCATCAGTTGACTGTGATGTGAAGGATTTAGGATTTGTGCCAGTTTCTTAGAAGTGCCTTCTGACTTTGCAGATGTCAGCATTTTCAGAATATATACTGTATGCCTGTATACGATTGCTTCTAGATAGTTGTCTGTTAGACGGTATAGTTTGTATTATTGTATCGTGGATGCCGTTAGTTGAAGTGTGTCATGCTGTGTTCAGTAAACGTGATTGTTCACTATAATGTGGTCTCGACTTGACCCGCCAGTTTGGATAACAGCCAGGGATGTTAATCAGGCCAGCTGAACACGAGACCGAGGCCATATAATATGAGGCCGATACCCAAAAATATCTTTGAGGCCGAGGCTACAATGTAAGAGGTCGACGAGGCTAGACATGTTAAACAACTTACTGTGTATAAACTGTGAACGTCAAGCTGAAGATTTGTCTTAACTTTGTAAGTTCAAACTTCAAAGTCCTAGCAGTCATTTCAGTTCAGAAACACGAGTTCTTCAAGAAGATCATATTGTCTGAACTTCTGAGTATTAATTAATGTCATGTATGCTGTAAATTTTTGAGGCCAGATGCCAGATACTATGAGGTCTGATAACTTGGTCTCAAGGCCACACAATCTTCGAAGCCTCAACATCCCTGGTAGCAGCTGAATATCTGAACTGGTTAACAGTTCTCTGACGTGACCTTTAGCCAGTTGCTTTTGTTAGAAGCATTTGTTACCAATACGTTGTAAAATCATCATTATTGGTAGTATGTTCTCAGTGTCTGAAAGCTGTTCTTGCATTACCATACTTGCAGCCGTTTGAACACAGGCTTCACCGATAGGCAAGGAGTGGTGTATAACTTTATAATAATATATATATAAGCTTATTTGCTTATTTTTATCCAGCTGTACTTTGAGTTTCAGGCAGTTCGTAGTACAGAATTCATACAATCATTTTTATCATGTTGATGCCCTTGGCAGCGTTTCTTGTGTCTAAGCTCGTAAATCGCATTTGTATTACCAAGCCCGAGTGGGGTATTTTTTCCATTTTGTCAAGATTTTGGAAGTGAAGACTGTACGCTGAAATGGAAGGGTTTTGGCCTTTGGAAAAGAAAGATTGCGAAAGTTGTAGCTTCAAAAGCGGGAAATTTTGGGCGTACAATTTATGTAGATTTATTGTTTTTTGACATTTACACGTGTAAGCAGCAATTTGTTATGGCTTTGGATGTGGCAGTACATGTGAAATAAAACTGTTTTACAAATTTTGTTGAAGAAAAATATGTGAACGAGTGTCACGTTGAAGATAGACCATGGTTGCATGCAAAATGAAACATTTCCTGCAGGTGCAACATTTTTGCTTCACATGTGACCATGTCTTCAGGCAGAGGTATATGTTGGAAGTTAAGTATATATTAATTTTCTATCAACTTGTTAAGTAAGTTGTTAATATACGCAGGATTCATTCATAGGTTGCTTTCGCTTATATAAAGAATCTTGGCTATAATTACATGTGTATTAATCCGTTTTGTTGTTTTGTTATATTTACTTTGTTTAAACTCAAGGTTAATAACTTTATGGAAGCGAGGTATTTTTTTGTTTTGAATTTTTCTTTCTTACAGCCATGTTTCTGACATTCTAGTATACAGTACTTTGTTTCAAAATACAGACGAAGTACAGACTGTTAAACTAAAGACGCGTATACAGAGTGACGTAACTGAACCGGTTTAGTTTTTGACGAACTGACCAATATGGAGTCGTCCATAAATGACGTCACGCGATTTTAGGGAAAAATTTACCCCCTTTCCCCATTCGTCAGACTTCGTCACACTTCCTTGGACTCCCCTTCAAATATGACGTCACAAACGTCTACCCTCCCCCTCGGCAGCCTGTAGTGTAGAGTACAGAGACGAGTTTCAGCATATCCCAATTCTAATATATAAAATCATATCCATTATCAAAATTGTCCACTGTCAATTTAATGCGTAAAATTGTGTGAAATTAAGCACAGTGTTCCTAAATGTTCCTCATCTTGACACATACGGCGAGTTGGCAACATGAATTTGGCTGTCTATTGCGCCTATCCCCAGATGTGACGTGTGTGACGTCATACTTCTTTTAACCCCCCTCCTCTGCGTCACACGTCGTCACAATAATGTAAACCTCTCTTCCCTCTCGGAGCGTGACGTCATTTATGGACGACTCCAGTGGGCAAGCATAAACACGAGAGCACACTGTAGTAACAACCAGTATGACCCCTTGGTTCAGGAAACTATTTTAGCAATAGGGGCCTAAATATTTGCAACCGCTACAATTCTCAACTCCGAAATTTCTCTGTCAGTAACAATATTTCGGCTCAGCCGAAAAGCAGCTGTAAATTTCAACAAGCTAGCTATAAATGTGAGAAAAGTCTATTACAAACAGAGCTGGAAAAACCGTTTTTACCAATTAGGTTTCAAAGGTTTTTAAAAAGATTTTTCAGGTTTTGTTCCTGGTTTAGTATCCAGTGAATACCGCACGACCCAGGAAAACATTTTATCCTCCCTCTCTGTTACATAATCATAGTTTTCCTATAAATCATAGCAAGATGAAGTAATTAACAATCACGATTAAAATATAATTCCTAATAAATTTCACAGCAAATAAAACACCTTTAAAACCCCTATAATTGCACTTTGAGGTTTTGTAGGTTTTTAACAAAACCTAAGACCTAGGTTTTCCAACCAATTTTCCAGCCCCGATTACAAGACATTTTATCGGCAGATAAAAAAAACAATGTTAAACGGGCGTGATGACGTAATCGTGACGTAATCAGACACTGAGTCGTCTTCCGGTTCCGGTAGCGGTCACGTGTTTGTACTGGAGCGCGTCATCTTGGGCATGAGTCTCCACTCGCCGGTAGCGGAAATTGTGATCGGTGATTACTGACACGTCCAGCGATGCCTGCCACACAACAGCGTCGCAACACGTACGTCTTAACCAACGCAACGCAACGTACGCAAGGCAACGCAACAAGAAAGCCTAGCTGTCGCTAAGGAAGACGCGCTGCAGTTTCTGTTGCAGTACTGACCTTCAAGGTCATCCAAGGTCAATGATTTTCATGTCATCTGAAAAGCAATATGCGACTTCATATTAATGACCAATAGCAACCTATGCCCTATCTCGCACTGTTTATCCACAATACATCCGTGACGGACAGACAGACGGAAAGACGGACGACAACTCGTACCAATAGCTCGACCTTTAGACCTACGGTCGGCTATACATGCACAAATGAAGTCTGACGCACCTGTTTATCTCTGCTGCGATGTCGCCGTAAGACGGTCCAGCCGATGACGAGAATGGCGAAGACTGCGACCAAGAAGCAGAAAACGTACAGCGAGATCATCAACGCAGTTCGTCTATAACCTCCGACTGACTGGTTCGCGGCTTCACCAGCTGATAATATAGACAATTCATCTGTCATTATACGGCCGTCCTACATAGGCCGCTTTACTCGTCGTGTCTGTCCGTCCGTAAGTGAATAAGTAAGTAAAACGTGAATTCATATGCCGCATAACGTTAAAATTAACCTTTCATGCGCTAGTCACACTAGTAACAAGAAGCCTAGCTGTCGCTAAGGTGGGGTCGACCGTACTAGTTGCCAGTGACTGAAGGTCATCCAAGGTCCATGATTTTCATTTCATCTGAAAGGGCGTATGCCACTTTCTATTAATGGCTAATAGTAATCTAGGTCCTATGTCGCACCGCTTAGCCGTAATAGCGCGTACTGGCCTTCAAGATCATCCAAGGTCAATGATGTCCATCTAATCTTACAGGGCGTATGCCACCTCCCAATAGTGATCAATAGTAACCTAGACCGTATCCCTCACCGTTTCCGAGATATGGCCAGTTTCCGTTGAAAAACGCACATTTTTTCTACCCCTCCCCCTTCATTCAACTCCCAATTTGAAAATATTCCCTTGGAGTAGACGGCTGAAATTTTGCATTACCGAGTTTAAGACACATAGGTAATTATTCGTGTAAAAGTTTTTTTCCACGCCCTGTCAGTTAACCACGGTACATCCCTAACGGACGGACAGACAGACCTACGACAGCTTAACGGTCGGCCCAAAACTGAACAAGATTGTTTTAAAGAACTGTATGAAGCTGTCCAACATCACACGCCGACACGCTGTCTGTCTGTTAGGCCTAATGAATTTCTCTGCTTTTGGTTGCATTGCATGCAGTCTGACAAAAAGCAAGGGCGGGCAAACGATTTTGTTTTATTCTTTTTCGAAATTTTTATTGCGTAAGTCTGAGAAAAAAACACGAACGGCGTTAAATGTGCAAAATTTGTGGCAACAGAAGATGATAACAAAACATGCCGATAAAACTCAAGATCACTCGTGTATCGTGATTACTAGCAACTATCATCGCACGATAGTTTAACTGCAGAACTGCATTAGTTCAATTCTCTATTGAAAGTTTTTGTGTAACTTAGCTCTCATGATAAAAGTAGCCTGAAGGTAAAGGTCTGGTACTTGCTATAGCGCTTTTTACATGAGTCAGACTCGTGGCCAGAAGCGGTTCACAATTTCGGAAGTGGCAGCTGATTGGCATGCATGAGCTAAGGATACCGCAGCGCACTATGCGGCCATCCATTGCCCGCGTCAGCGAACAAATAGACCCACGGTTTGCAGGAAGCAGACATACCAACACCCAATCAACCACAAAAGGCTTTCACCCCGTAGCCCGTAAACTACTACTCATTTCCCATCCCGCTGAAAGCAAAAGGCTGAGTTAAACTAAACACACAGTATAGGTTGCCAACTTGCTCAAGCTAGGTTGCTTGCAAATGACCCGCGCCGAAAAGTATTGAGGAGAAATTCTTCAACTCAGTTTCATTCAACGGATGGACCTACGGTTTTCATCGTGCATGTATCCCAGCTGTCTAAAGACAGCAGAAAAATAGTTTAAAATACAGATGTTTACATTGTGAGGACGAGAAGAGTTCACATTTGACGGTGAGTCGCGGACTGTCTGACCAGCGCGAACTGTTGTTAATCGGTTCCTGCCACCAAACTCTACTGTTGCTGACGTCATCAGCGTCGCGGTAGCTGTACGGTGTCAGGGAGTCGCTAGGGATGCCAGCCATGAAGTTTCCCCAGCTGTAGCAGGATGTGTTGCCTGTACGTGCAATGAAAAGTCAAAAAGTTAAAGTGGTTTTACAGCTCTTGATGGAAATTCGTTTCAGAGCTACGGAGCGCCACCTGCCGTATGGGATCATACAGTGTTACCTGCCAGTCGACACAAGTGAACGTACCCCGCTTTAACCCCAGCCAGATAGGTCGGTACTCGATTTACCTACCCTGGAGGAATGGAAAGCTGAGTTGACCTAGGCAGTAGATTACATATATCGAGATGGTTTAGCTTATTGCAGTCACCCATCCAAGTACTAATCCGGCCCGGGTACAGCAACTTCGTTGATCGAACACAACGCGTTACCGCTACGCCACGGCACTAACCGAAATGGAATAAATAAGTAAGTAAGTAAATTTGTATAGCGCAAAATGTTGGCGGGAAAATCCGCTGAATCTGATCTGCCCTAACTCTGCGGTAGTTAAGACAACAGTTGCTATTCCTGCACCGTAGATAACGCCGCATAAACCTATGCAAAACTGTAGTTCGTACGCAATTTAACGGCGAGACTTATGGCCAATTCGCACCTACGATACAACGTCGTAGATGTGAACATAATTAACTACGCGACTTAATTGCCAGCGACAGTTGCCGATAGTCGTGCCGACAGTCGCCAACAGTTGAGCTAAGTCGCGTCGGTGTCGTAGGTGTAAATTGGCTATTATGCAAAATGATATACTTCTTTTTCGTAGAATAGCAAGTCTCAGCTGTTACAATAAACTTACATGTAGTCTATTAAACCAACATTTTAGCTTTATTAACTCTCTACTGTGAGGTTATTCTGTGACTAATAACATAATCAGATGGTCTGGCATGTTAGTAGCTTCGGCTCTTTATTTCATCTTCTTCTGCTGAGATAGGCTGCAAGACCAATAGCCTACTGATATTGACGCATTTTCATTTTAATAAATAAATAAAAATACTGAAAAATAAGTATCGTATACTAACTGATGATCCATCCGTCGAAGCCGTCGTCCTGGTAGTATATGTAAACGTGACTGCTAAAGTAGTCTGGTTGTGACGTGGACGCTACAGTCTTGATCCAAACCGAATGACTGGAGCAGTGAAGCCCGAATGACTTGTCCAAATGATAGAGACCGTTGACGATCGACTGTGAAGACCCGGATACGTTCAGCGTCAAACACTGATCATCCGCTGTTAAACCTTTGTCAAATAGAAAATAACGAACACACAACAATCGAAGATGTCGCATCGTCGTGTGCCGACATGCAGTGCGGCCGTCCGTCAATGTTTTAACCATTTTTGGCCGACCGTTAGGTCGAGCCTTGGTTACGATCTGTCTGTCGTCTGTAACGCATGTTTTCTTGCAAAACCGTACGTTGTATGGGGTCGGCGATGGTATCGTTCGATAGAACAATGAACGAGTTGTTAATATTAATCATGCCTCTATCTGCAGCGGTTTGGCCGCAATTATGAATGCAAAGTTTCTGACTGCAGCTAGTATAACGCACGTGCTACCGTATCGTTAGATATACCGGTAGCAGCGTCACCATAGTGTATATGGGGCTAAAGTCACTTTGGGAAATTGCTTTCTTCCCTCGACCGGAAGTCGGACGCTGCACTTCAGATATAGCCTTATAGGCGGTATGATCGGCTCACCCGAGCAACAGCTGGACTTGTTGTTGCAAATGTTTTAGCATAAACACCAGTTATAGCACATGTGAGTTAGGCGTATGACTCGCTCGATCAGTGGTCGGAACAATTTTTCAACTCCAGGCTACGCGACGTCACTGTATAGCAATCAAGTATAATAATTATACTTTGATAGCATAGCAACAGTTGGCGCGTGTGTGCCGACGGCATTTTCATGGCTGCCTCACGTATGTACTGTGTCTCAATTGGCGCGCAATTCGTGTGGACGGACCAGTGCAGCGTGATGTGGACACACGTCTAATGAAACTAGCAACGATGTCGACACGACGACATGCATGCGGCCGTCCGTTGAATTGCCGAGGGTCAGATGCAGCGGAGTCGTTGGTTACAAAAGTCAAAGAAAAGGATACGACGTTGTCAGTTTCCAACAGTGAGCTGTAAAATAATGTCGGACAGAGAAGATTGGGTCGATGCTCAAACTTTGCCCTTAAATCTTCCCCCAATATGTAATTTCTAGCCCCAAATATTGCAGTTTTGGAAGAAAGTTTTCTTAGAGGCCAAAATTCAGAGTGGAAGATTGCTCTCTTCTCCGGACACGACGCCGTAGATTGTATCTGCGCCCACGGAAAACTAACCCAGCGCACGAACAATCCACTAACAGCAGAGCAAGGGATATGCACCTCGACGTTTTGGACACGGGACACCAGTCATTTTGTCTCAGAAAGTGGCGGAAAGGTGACTTGCAAATATTGACAAGTTGTACCTGATTTTTCGAGCGCCAGGAAAATCATTATAAGTTCATACCAAAAATGCACCAAAATCGTTTGCGACAAGCGCCCTTTTTAAACCACATCCCCGTCGCCGCTCTTAGATAGAGAATTACTGATCGACACCACTGGCAGTGCGTGGTGGGTGCTGGAGCTGCCATACGCGCGTAAGTCGGCCTATCAGCGCGTGTTCCGCCAGCCGTAAGTAAACGTGTACGCGAGTTATGCGACATCTTCCGGAGGTTTTTGACGTCTTGGCCTTCGATTTTTCAAAATAAAAATTGGCACACCAGTCACCACGAGACAAGAAAACAGACGGAGGGGATGGTCAGACAGCTTAGACCCGTAATGAGTTCTATTGGGGCAGCCGCATAACAATTGAAAAACTGATTATGTTTGACGAACTTCGAAGGCAGTTGGCCTATTATCAACGAACGTGAACGAGTCTAGAATCTAGATAGACCTTGGAGCGAATAATACTTTTTGGCCGACTGTTAAGATCGAGTTTTTGGTACGATGTGTCGTCTATCTGTCTGTTTGTAACAACGCATGTATTGTAGCTAGACGGTAAATCTTATCCAAAAATTATTACACGATTAATTAGCCCGGTGATATGAGTTTTCGCGTGCAAAATTTCAGCGATCCAATGCAAAAACATTCTCAAATTTGGAGTAAAAAAATGTGCGTTTTCAACGATAAGTCGCCGTATATCTCATAAATGGTGAGAGATGGGGCCAAAGTTGCTAGTAATCACTAATAGGAAATCGTCTAAGGCCTTTCAGATGATATGAAATACATCGACCTTAAATGACCTTGGAGGATCATTACGTACTGTTCTATGCCAATCGTGCTGTATTTGACTAAACGGTACGTCGTAGAGCGTGGACGATGTTACCATTGGATTGGGCGATCACGAGTTCCTATATAAGCTACTGTCAAATGATAACCATGTCTCTCTGCAGCGGTTTGCCGCAATTTCAAATGCACAGTTGCTCCCTGCAGCCATCACTACGTGCGCCGAATTACTGTATCGTATCCTAACGTTAACTGTAGCGTTCGATATAGCAGCGTCACCAGCGTCAGAGTAGTGACTCTGGAAAATCGTTTTCTTTCCCCGACCTACAGTAGTACAGTGTATAAAAACAAGACATTATTTGACAAGATATAACTACCCTAGTTGGTAGCGTATGCCAAAGATGTTAAGAATAAAGATGACATAAATAAAGAATGACGTTTAACTGATGCCAGAAACAAAGTAGGCCTACTGTAGAATAACTCTACCCCAGATAAAAATTAATTATCTGTTTAACTCCAACACTGACCGAATGCAGCTGCGCTGGACAAATGAATCCAGCAGAACATGTCGACAACCAACCCAGCAAAAGCACAGATGTCGCTCGATCGAGTTGTCTTTCTACCGAAACCGAACATTGTCAATGTCAGTGATCGTTTACGGCTATAATATCTGAATCGATTACTGTTCAAACCGATATCACTCAAAACGTAGGCCCTAGTAACTTTGCGGTCTATGGCGTAAAATTAGACACAATCCAGACGTACAGGTAAACTAACTTATATGCTGGTTTTACCGGACTTCCTATACAGGTAGCTTTTCGAAACGTTCACATAGCGACAATGAGTAAGCGCCTCGGTAGACCAACCGGTACACATAAAGGTAGGACTAGGCCTACAGAACACGTAACAAACGCAAGCGCCTTCTTTGCTCGCCTGAGGCGCAGCAATGTGTGTCGACGGCCTGCTACCTGCTTTTTTCAGGACGAGAGCAAAAGCTGGCGCGTCGCCCGCGGTCAATACATTACCAGTGCACGCTGGCAAAGCGTGCATTTATTAATAAATTTAACTCTATTTGTCACAAGTGTCAATGCATCGGCAATGATTAGGCATGTTTGTCAGTAACATTTCGTTTACACGAGGAAGCATACATGAAGCACACATGAAGCACACTTAGAGCAACCTATGCTGCTGGGTGAAAAGGGTCCTCAAAATAAGAAGTTTTATTTTGAGGTTCAAGGTCATCATGGTCATCGATGTTGACATTTCAAAAAAACTCGTCGCCAATGCTTGTTATGATAAGCAGCATGTCTGTGCTTATCCGCGACCATTTTCACACAAGACGAGCCAATAGCAGTAAAAATAACGTCTTTTAGAGGGGGTACCTCTCTTTCGCCTCCTTATTCGTGGGGACCCCTTTCACCCAGCAGCATAGGCCCTAAATTTTGTCACGAAATACTAGAGACTTTATGTTATCATATGGTGAAAACTCAAAGTCTCTATCTCACCTGGTTTTGGGTCAGTACCAAAACGTAACACCAAGACACCAAGACACTAAGACATAATTACCACGATATTTACCATAATTTATGTAAAAAAAACCTGTTCAGTTTATATACAGTGTGAGGGTGACATCGTGGTTGTAGATATAAAACAGCACAAATCGCAATTTAAAAATTTAAACTTTACCATTACACAATCAGCAAAGTTCTTCTTATTTGCAGTTTTATTGCCGTTGGAAGTAGGCTAATCTGGAGCTGAATAAAATCTGGCAGTAGAATAACCACTACAACTAGCCTACTACCACAACCCGAAAACCCCATATGGACGCAAAAATCTTGCAGATATCTCTTACACAGACCGAGTTATAGTCAATTTTGTCCCAAAATTCGTTGCCATGGCAACGGTGTTTGGCAGGGGAGAAATTTAAATGACACCATCGGATAGCGTGGGCCCGAAAATAGGGGGGCAGGTGCAAACAGCAAATTTTGCATGTGGGGTCGTATCTCAGATATCTTTCTTGGTTTCAAGTTTCGTTAAGATCGGTTGAAAAATGTGGGAGCTGTGGGGGTCGAAATTTCGGCCTTCCCATTGACTGGGCACATAGCTTATACAATGGCTTGTTGCTATCGCACAAGTCGTGATTTGATGACGTTAGCCAACAATGACGTCACATTGTTTATCAACAAATTTGTTTTTATTCGAATCGCTGTGTTATAAGCTTAATTTAATTTTGTGTGTTGTGACAGAAATGGCAATTGCGGTCACAGATAAAAACGCGGCAAAAACTATTTGGTTTCTTGTTAGACGGTTTGACCTCGCAGGTCAGAAAATAGATTTTAGCATACGTTTTATAAATCGCATAACGACCATAACGACTGGCTTGTTTGTTATTGCAATATAATATTAATATGACATGTCGATTTACGGACACAGTATGTGCACTGTGTTTTTACGCTTGTATTTTCAGAGGGTCACAAGCCTCCAATGACACTGAGGCAAGTTGAAATACCCAACAACTGCTCTTCGACTGAACTGCTGCAGGCAATTTGCGCAGAACTCTCTCTTGCTGAAAGTGACATTGTTCTAAAGGTTAGAAATAAAAGTTTACTTTGAGGTGTAGTAATTGCAACAGTTTTCTAATTTAGGCCTACTGGTAGCCAATATGGCTGCCATGCAAGTTGATAGAAAAGAAATATAGCTTTTTAATTATGTCATATTTCATCTAAAGAAGTTTGGACGAAGTCTCTAAATGACCTTTTGAGTTATTGCAGAAAGAGCATGGACTATGCAAATAATACAACATGTTTATGCAACTAACATTGTTAGAAATACTTTCGTTATTTAAATGTTATAAATATTGGGATTTTTGTGGTACTGTGGATAATAATATGAAGACGTTAGCCTATACAAAATTCTGGGTCTCAGGAGCACCTATAGATGCCATAGCATGCAAAGTTCAGACACTGGTACAGAGCATGTCCACCAAATGCATCTTGAGGTAAAACATTTTCTGTATAGAATGCAAACAACTCCATATTCACTTAAAAAGTGCATGCATAGGACTAAAGCAGAAAAAACATTAGAACTTTAGTTTTAATAGGCCTATGTAATATAAGTTTTGTTTGTAGAATTCTATAATGATGCAAATAAGTTTGCGCCATACCAGACCTGATGCATGTCAAATTGCTTTGTAGTTGCGCAACAGCGAGGGCTCACTCATCATACCAAAAGATTCTATTGAGACAAATACCGCTAGCACGTCAGTACCATTTGTATGTTTGCATAGAGTAGGCCTACAGTATGGTAAATATCTATAGTTGCCATTAAGTGTAGTGTTCAGCAAAAAATACAGAAAAACTGCTAATGTAATGCGAGAATGAGCGCTAGAGTGACTTAAAATACACTCTAAGAACTCAAGTCGAAATCAGAACTAGGCCTGTAAGTAACAGTGGCATCTATCTATTTAATACTGGGGGCCAGAAGGTCAAAGCGCCACAGGCGTCGAGCAAGGGTAGGACCGTAGGATAGGCAGTGGCTATTTCTCTCCCCAGGCAACTTGGGTGCTTGCAAGAGAGTTGTAAGTGAATAAATTACGTGCAATTTTAGCGTCACAGAAGATTTCTGATAGAATGGATACGCAGTAGCGAAGCAGAAAATTTTTGTTTTTTACTGCTTCCCCATTATATGATTTTCAGTGAGAAGATTGCGACACTCATTTTGGCTACTTTGGCTGCAGGACAGGAGGCGCGTCCGGTAACTTAGCCGCTGCGAGCGGCTGGCAGCTGCTGCGCTAGCCGCCACGACTTTTCGTCAGACAACAGTCTACGTTAGCGGCTAGCGCAGACGAACGTGACGTCAATTTGTCCACTAAAATGGCTGTTAATGTTGTTTTATACTGTTCGGTGGCACATTTAGATCAGTGATTTTTCAACTTTCATCGGAAAACTGATACGTTCAGAAGCTCGGATGTTGGCCTAAACTGTGACGTAGCGTAAAATTTTTACGCTACAATATGTCGAAGCGGCTTGAGTAGATTATATTTAGGCACACGGAGAGGCCTATAAGCCCCGCCCACTGTTTTGGCCTGTAGCCTGGTCAGTGGGCGGGGCTTATGGGCCTCTCCGTGTGCCTAATTATAATCTAGGGCTATGATAG
>Ga0209367_1007139_pt1 | contig 15418 bp, 15 predicted proteins | sample WorMetLIZISLAND2_FD_187412 | JGI IMG/M metagenome (GOLD analysis project Ga0209367, IMG submission 187412) | Marine gutless worms symbiont microbial communities from Max Planck institute for Marine Microbiology, Germany - Olavius geniculatus... ... | reverse complement strand
GGCTAAAAGTGGCAATTGTTGGGGGGATGCTTGCATTTGCGTCCCCCCAACCAAAATTTTTGGGGGGGACGCGTCCCCCCCGTCCCCCCTATAATCGCCGCCCCTGATGAAATCAAATCAAATCAAATCAAACCAAATCAAACATGTTTATTTCAGACATCAAGGTCCATATAGAAGACAATAATAATAATCATGCTTTAGGGCTACAGTCTACTACATAAACTAAGAAGTACTATAAATAAAAATATATATGTCCGTATTTGGATTTGGATATTTAGTCGGCAGGGCCCCCAAACTGGGGCATCGCACCGACGCGCTGTGGTGTGTAAACAACTTGCCCAAGGTTGTTACTTGAGAGTGCAGTGGTTAGGGATCGAACCCACGACCTCGCGGTCATTGGGTCCGACACGCTAACCACTAGACTACCAAGCCAGTGAGCTTTTTAGACCGGTAGAAAAAATTTAAACAGTTTAATTTCAAATTGTACAGCAGCAATGATCCTTTCATCCTTCTGTATTATTCTAACTAAACAATAAACATTGTCAGTTACGAGACCAATCGATTCGTCACCAGCGCTTTACTATAAAAGTTCCATCGTCACCATGCATCTATCTTGCACCGTTATAAAGATATGGCGACTCAAAGATAATGGGGTCACGAGTTTGACCTTTTGGGGTCACGTGACGTCATCGGTCACGTGACCATTCGACTCCCGGATGTCGACTTTATATGGGTGTTCCCAAGGCCGGTGTTACTTCTTTATTAGACAGATTGTACGACGAAGCTGTTTATTTCCGGTCATGGGCGCCATTTTGTTTCTGTTCGTTGTACGCATTGAACGTCTACCATAGAGTATTTAATTTTAGCAAAAAATATTTAATTTTTTACCCTATCGTTCAAAGGAAAGAATTTCGAGGCAGGGGCTTAGTAAGGGGGCATTTTTGTGGAATTTTTGAGCTCCGATGCACCGTTTTCGAGATATTTCCAAACATGTGTTTCTAATTCAGCAAATATTCACACGTAAACAATATGGCGTCCATAGGGCCGATTCCCAGCAGCCTAATCCGTCGGATGACCTGTCTATAGATAAGCACTGGCCTTGGGTGGTCCATGGTAACCATGCGTCTATCTGGCACCGTTATGGAGATATGGCGCCTCAAATGTTAGACGCAAATACGTTGACACGGAAAGAAAGAAAGTAGAAGGGAAAAAAGGAAAAGGGAAAGGAAAAGGAGAAGGTGAGGGGGAAGGGAAAGAGAAAGGAAAGGTAATGGGAAAGGAAAAGGGGGAGAGGAAAGAAAAAAGGAAGAGGAAAAGAGTAGGAAAAAGAGAAGGGAAAGGGAAAGAAAAAGGGGGAAAGGGAAAAAGGGAAGTGGAAAGGGAAGGAGAAGGAAAAAGAGAAGGAGAAGAGAAGGAGAAGGAGAAGGGAAGGGGAAGTGGAAGAAATCAAAAAACTGGAAAAGGGAAGGAAAAGGGGAAGGAGAAAGGGAAAATGAAGGGAAATAAGAAGGGACAGGAAAGAGAAAGGGAAGGGGAAGGGTAAAGAAAGGGGAAGGTCGAAGCTAAAGAAAAGTTGATCGCACGGACGAACGCACGGACACTCAGGTGATTTTATACTCTGTCCAATGCTATGCATTGCATTGGACAGACAACAATAATCATAAAAGAATGCATCAGTTTATAGGTATATATGTATATCGGTTGTTAGCGATAATATTGCGGAAAACCGTACACAATGCACTGTCGCGAAATGGAAGAAAGCGGGAATGTAAAAAGCCACTCCCGGTCATCCCGGTAGGTACGAACAATCAATCTACTGCTGTCGTTCATACTCGACGAGAAACTCCGGGTACGCCTGAGACTTCTCGTAGACGACGAATTCGCGAAATATAAGCCGGACGTCGTCTGACTTGTGCGTGCCGAGGACAGAGTGAAAGAACGGTTGATGAGCTTGGTCCATGCAGTCGTCACGGTGACACTTAGCACCGGTGCAAGGAGGCTTCCTGAACTGCGTCGGCTTGCGACAGACAAACACGTTACCAAGCACGACACGCACGACAAACATGAACAGGGACGACCCGCCATCCGCCCGGCAAGCCTTCGCATCTGACAACCACAAGCACAACATCAGTAGCAAGTCAATAAACGTTTAAGATGCATCGAAAGGCAACTGAGTTGACCTCATCCGCCGTAGCTTACCAAAGTTAACATCGCCAAAGGATTCTAAGACATGAGCTGGTCGGTGATCCGTGAATTCCGACCATGAGAGTCCGGGAGAGAAAGAAACAGACTTGGGAAAGAGACGAGTTTTCAGCCGAGAATGGGAGATGTCGTAAGACAGGTTGACAGCAGATCAAGTATCAGAGGATAACTGAAATGAGGATGCAACCAGAAGCGAACAAAGATCTGAAACCTCCATCCAAAACAAGTGTTGCGCTGCCATCTGGCGAAGACTTGACATAACTGAGCCTGGTGTAGTGGTTCGGTGGCTGCAAAATTTCAGCGATCCAGTGCAGGGGGAACATTTTCGTTCTAAATGTAGGACTGTATTCACAGTACCATCATGTGACACACAGAAAAACACACAAATTTGCTGTTTCTAATACTGGCATATATACCTGACGCTATGAAAAAAACGAACATTTTTTTTTAATTTTCAATACATAAATTTCCGAGTTTACTGCTGTACCTGCATATTGATCAGCTTTGGTTGAACTTTCAGCGCAGTAAACGCCTCTTCCAAACATTGGCTTGTCAGAAGCCATCCGGAAGTCTAAACCATCGCGTACGATGTTTGGTATTAGATCCGGCTTTGTTCCGTGTAGAAGATAATATTCGTTGATCTCAGGCACCAGATTCTTGTCTAGTTGAGCAAGACCTGCAAACCAGTCGACATAATGACAGACAACCTGATGTTGTAAAAATATCATAAAACATTAACTCGACACTAACGTGAGTAAAGCTGCTTAATTCTATCAGATACACAGAAATTTAATGTAATATTTCTATAATATGCTAAACAATGTCTCCGGAAATAATTCGCTGTCGGCTGCAAATAAAGTCATTTTAAAAACCGACACGGCCAGTCGAGATGAGTTATTAAATAGGGCTACGGCAAAACCAAGACTTTTCTTTTCATCAAGCAAACGTGCGTTTTTTCGTTTTGCACGCTCTTGGAATACTCGTGGCCATGGTTATAAATTGTTTACCGAGCAGTCTACCAACAATGTACGCTATCATTCTTTTGCTAAACGTGTTGTTGGCCCGTGGAATAGACTTCCGGCCCATGTTGATTTTTCCTCTCTCGTTAGGTTCAATGCTTTTCTTAATCGTACTGATTTGTCTAATTTTCTGTTATATTGTGTTGATTAGGGTAAATGTTGGTGTTCCTTCTGGAGCCTTTCTATCCTTGGCTGGCATTTTGTTGTTTTTGTTTGTGTTGCTGGTGTTGTCAATGTCAGTGCTGAACGAAATAATAAATAAAATAAACAACTACAAACACGCAAGGCATGGTGACAAACCACCGCCTTGGGACAGTCTAGTATTGAATCAGTGAAGAAAGACAATGTATTAAAATATATCAACGTCACATAAACTATACATTTGGCCACAACTAAACGTTGTAAGCGAACAAGAAATGAACGGAAAGACTACACTAGGCCTACAGCAGAAGCAAGAACGAGTACAGGTATGACAAAATCGAGAATATGCACAAGTTGTAGGCTGCTGGCATCACTTTAATTACTAGTTGTGCTACACAAGTAGAAATGACCACGTGGTCCAAACCAAAAACGCGAACCCCCAAGTTTCATAACTTCAAATATTTACCAATTTTCAAAATTCTTTCACTGGCACAGATCTAAGCATGAGCCGTGAAGGGCGCAGCACCCCATGGGCCGATATATGGCCTTCCAAAAAGTTGATTTGGGTGAACATGATTTGATCTTTAGATCTGTGTTGGTAGCAGACCAAAGTTTACCAGACTTTCTTCGACAAACGCGGGAGGAATTGCTGAAAATCAAGTATTTGTCCGATTTTGTATATCTTCATTTGTTCTAAAGATATCCGCCGCCGAAGTTTGAAGTTGTCCGAAATTGCGCCAAATTTTGCACGTTTTTGGCCCCAGATATTTTTTGGGAGAGAGCCCACAAATTTTTAGACTGCGTTTCAAAACACGACGTACTTCTGATTATGGTGCAAAATTTCGCGGCGATCAGCCTGTAATGGGAAAATAAAAATGGTGGGATCGTGGGAAAATATAAATTTATTAGTTATCTTGCTGCTAGAGACGCGACGTCGTCGCGAGCACAGGAGGGCGACGATCACTCTAGCCAGGGAGTCCTGAGGGGGGAGGAGCTTGCATGAGTCGCGCAGCCACTCAGAGCGCCTGGGAAAAAACGCTGTGCGGTAGGAATGTAGGAAGAAGAGAAAAAAGAGTAAAAGAGGAGTTTAAGGATCGAGGGAACAGGACCACGGGAGGTCCGGAAAGAGACGAGTTTGGGGGAACGGTCGATGAAGGACCGAGTAGAAGAACCAACTGTGGGTCCTGGGAGAGGAGTTGGGAAGTGAAGGGATTTATCGGTCAACTTGAACGTAATAGTAACGTCGTGTATTGTAAATCTGATTCGTCGATGTCATCTGAATTTAACTAGCGTGAACTCTGCTTGTGTTGATATCAGTCGTCGTGTTACATAATACAACAATGATAAACCAGTGCCTACCTTTGCTACCCGCTCAACACGCTATCACATTCGGCAGTGACAGGGTCGAATGTTACACAGCCAATGCAAATAGGCGATACCTTGGCGAAATAAATAAGTAAACATAAAATAAAAATAAGCCCACCGAGAACTACCGTTCCAGGCGGAATAATAAGTACATAAGTTATTAACTACACAGAAGATAGTATAAGATACTGTAGAAAATCGACGCACCTAAGGTTCGTGTTTTCACCTCCCACTCGCCTTGAAAGTCGTTCAGACGCGGGAACTGGTTGACAGCAGCTTCCATACAGATCTGCTTCCGCTTGGCAATATACATCGGAAAGTGACTACGGTTCTTGATCAGATAAATCTTCTTCACAGCTAATTTCGTATGCTTCAAGCCGCTGGCATCCTTACCATGACCTGCTTTACCAGGTTCCCACGTGTCATAAACCATCTTCTCGACTTCTTTGTAGAGCTCCGACTGGCAATCAAGTGGTTCCTTGACAACTGTCTCACACCGTGACTCCCCAGCGCGCTTCCAATACAACGGATACTCCACTTCTTTCAACTCACTCAAATGCCGCAAATAATCCGGCACGCCTTTCGTCTGCTTGATGTATTCTGGACTGCAGACGAAGTCCTTCTCTCTGTGTAGAATGTCCTCCACACGCTTGCAGGTTTCTTTCACGAACCGTTCTTTGCCTCGCAACCTGACCGATTTCTTGTCTGCACAAATCAACAACATAATACAAATATCGCAACTTGTTCAGTAGCAGATATCATTTCATGGCCTTCTTCTATCTCTCACTAGTAGATGAAAGGTGCCGTAGCTGCTTCCGAGTTGACCTAGTTTTGACGTTGCTTTAAATCTGACCTAGTTTTGACACCCCATTGACCATTTCCGGTTCACCCCGACCTATGTCTGTTATTTGACCTTGTACTGTCACTTCCTTGGTCCACATAGTTCAGTAGTCCTCTGTTCTTTGGCAAATTTAAGCGGAGACTGAAAACTCTGCGAAAACTGGCGTAATTCGCTGCTAATAAACTCTGCATAGCGCACGGACGAACGCAAAAACAACACATAAACGAATGCATAGATGAACAAACTGAGAACTAGAAGAACATAATGCCTCTATCAATACGTATCAGAGGCAGAGGCACAAAAACAATAGCAAATAAAAGTGCAGCTGACTTACCGATGTCAACAGTCACATCAGAGCACTTCAACGACTTCAGTTCGTCTCGGCCGTGCTGGCTGAGTTTATCAAATTCACACGGCACATCAACAGTCTGAATCATCTGATGAGCTCTCTGCTCTATTGCCGTCTTCACCTCATCGATGGTTGGCCGGTCCATCGCACTGATCTCAAACACTATCACCGTCGGTGGCTTGATCCTCGCTGCTTCTGCTTTCTTCACACTAGGCCTAACTGCCGGAACTGGAGACTTACTGTGCGCTGCAAGCATTTAACCACAATAATATAGTACACATATCACTCTACTACAGGGCCGTAGCAACTGGTCCAACAGGTCCGGCAGCTAGCTGCTGGACCAATGTTCGGGTGCACATATAAATTTTCCCCGATTACATTTGACCAAGGCAAATATCGCTGCCAATTTTTGTGAGAATTTGTTTTCATAGTGCAAAATAGTCTTTAGCTCTAGGGGTGCTTCAGCTCACAGATCCCCAACATAAGAATGGACACAAAAGGTCACTAATGAAGAATTTTACAGAAAGATTCAATTGGCAGAAACCCTACTGCAGAAAGTGATACAGAGAAAGTTGCGCCTCTTCGGCCATATCTGCAGAATGGACGACAGCAAAAAGATAAAGACCCTGGTGTTCGGAATGATGGATGGTTCAAACAAAAAAACGGCCTCACCAAAAATGGTCAGATGACATTGAGCAGTGGTGTGGGGCAACCTTTTTGCTGTTTTCGATGTGCAAGTCCTTAAATGTTGCCGTTAACAAGTGTATAAACTGATGTTTTGTACATTTATGACAGATAATGTCTACTTTTCACAGTGCTTGCCATGACTATCAATATGGACAGACGCATCCAAATTCCGTGCAAAAACAACTAATTTGTGTCAAAATTACGAGCATGCCTGTTTGTCACAAGTAATTAAATATGACCGTTCATAGATGGCACCAAAATGCTTCACTAAAAACGCTACAGATGGGCTCAATGGCGACGGACACGTTCAACAATTTACTATCAAAGATAACTATTCATTTTCTTCCTGTTTTTCATGGTAGCCAGAACCAATGTCAACATTAAGCAAGTGGCTACCAGCTATCAGTACACCAAGTAGCAATTATTTTAAAAAACTTCATCATCATGCAAAAAACAGACAATTACTTACATGGTGTAGGCTTTGACAAATTTGCCAGCAAGTCTTTGTACACATTGTCTTCATATGCCACAATGTAAATCTTATCAAATATCAACAACAAACTGACATTACAGATGGACATCAATTTAAGGGTAAAATTATCAGCAATAATAGTATATGGCAACAGCTTTACAATGCATTCCCGTATTTTCCACAGTCAAGTTTTTTTTGGCCGGCCCAGTGACCGTTTTACCTGCATCACCTCAGGTTAGAATTCTCAAGATTATGCCAACGTCCAACACTAAACTATTGGTAGTTGTTGCAGCAAAACTACCACAGGCCAGATGACTATATTGTCAATGAACCAATGGGGGTCAGAAAAACAAAACGAATACAAGCATTATCCAAACATTATCACTATTATGTGCCAATAAATAATGAAACAATTTCGCTGCAGAATGTTAGTAACTGGTCCTGTTGCAACAATGTCAAAAGTTCACTTCTGAAGGATACGGCCTAACAGAGAGTAACTAACTGAAAGTAAACTGGTTGTTTAAACTTCAATTAATCAATGTCTTACAAATGCACTACAAAATGGTGGATGATTAAGTGAAACATTTGTTCAATCATGATTTCAAAAACGATTAACTTCTATTACTGCAGTAAAGTGCGTTCGTGTTAACTGTAAAACACTTTTTGACAATAATTAAATGTACGTAGCCTACTGACAATAGCTCAATAAGTAGCCTACTGTCAACATGTCTCATTAGCTTTCCACGCGTGCATGACATACAGTGATGTACATTGTACATGGTATACAGAATGAAAATGACATGTTTCAATTATGCAAGACTCTGTAACTGCATAGCATAGTATACCTTTATCATAGCATTAGTGTCTTTCTCGGCTTGCAGAAAGCAGTCAGCAACAACAGCAGGATGGTAACCCAGCTTTCCACAACCGACAGCTGGAAATGCAATTGAGAACGTTTTGTGACTTACAGCCATTGTTATGCATCGGCAGATCATGTCATACAATAGCTACAAAACAAGACATTAAATTGTCTGCTACATTTACACATAACAGCTAGCAAAGCAAACTATCTGTTAAGAATTAGCGGTTGTAACAACGTCTAAAAAGCTCTACATATTTTTCATTTACTGAGTCAGTGCAAATGCTTGACATCCAATCTGCAAAAAAACTGCATCTTATCATAGCCAAAAACTCGGACTAATTGCTTAATAGACACATCAAACGTGCATCAGTACACAGACTCGGCCAAAGCTGGATTTAATGTAGTAAATAAGTAAGTAAGTAAATGATTTATAAAGCGCCAAAGTCTCAGAAAGAATCAGGGCGCATAGAATGATAGACGCTAGGTGGCAGAAAAAGCTGACTAAAAGTAGTGGGTTTTTAAGTGACGTCTGAAGGTAGCCAAGGTTTGACACTGACGAATTTGAGGAGTTAAGGAGTTCCAAATTTTCGGTGCAGAGACACGAAAAGAACGAGAACCAAAGGATAAGTTATGCCATGGAATTGCAAGTAACTGACTGGTAGAACATCGCGTGTTTTAGCAGTATTCAGTTAATGCAAATATAACATACTCACTCTTTTTCCATCACTGCAGTCAGCAGTTTATTACACGATCTTGTATGCAAAAAAACGTACTGATTTCATTTAAGCATAACTGCAAAAATAAACACAGAAATTGTCCGCAATTAAGTGACGAATAAGCGTGTATGATTTATGTAAGCCATCTGTTTGACTACTTTAGTTATTAGTCCACTTCTGAGAATACATACTGCATATTCTTGCAATTATAACAAAACATAATAACATGCTACAACGTGATTCATGCTGGTACGTGGAACACAAAAAACTACAACAAAAAAGATCAAAACACAGAGTATCATCCGCAGAACTGTCTCTTGACTTCATAGCATACCTTTCCGCTGTTGGAATCTCTGCACTTCCTAACAGCAGCGTGGAAGATGTATTTGGCTTGCAGCGGTCCACAGGCTGAAGTGACCGCCACATCCGTACCAAATACAACAGGCGTTGGCTGACCTTCAAACTCCTACGAACCAGACCAATCCTAACACTAATATTCTCCCATCAAAGACAACTTTTTAATATCATTATTCTGCTTCTCTTAATATTCTGCTTCTTCGACAAGTTTATGACAATCTCTTCTTAATGTCTGCCAAAAGATCTAATCTATTTTATACACATCTATTAGTGACACCAAAATTACACTATCAGAACTTATGCTGATCAAAAAATATAAAATTACTGAGAAAAACACAATAAAAACTCATAAATTCTTTTACTTAGTGTAAGCTAAGTATCTACTTAAGGACACTGGTCAATTTTGTGTCTTTCTTTTGGTTCAAGTCTGCCATTAGACTTTAGAAAAGGCCGCCATTACGAAAGGCCGCCAAAAACTTGTTTTAAATGACGAAACCATACTTATTAAATGCTAAACTAACTCCAACAGTGACCCTAACCCTATCCCTAATCGTGGTGGCTCTGTAAAATGGTGGCCCCTTGGAATGACGGGCCAACGCCCTTTCTTTCTTGTAATATGCATCTCTTCAATTATGTCTGTGTTTTCAGTAAAAAAAAATAAACAATCAGCGTTGAGTTTTTGTGTCCATGCGAACTCACAGTCTGCAGCTGGCTTCCAGCAATGCTCAACAATGATGAAGACACCACTCCTGCCTTAGCAAGATCCGATGTAGGACATGTTATCAAATTCACGAGAACATCAGCCTAAACATAACAGTGCACAGGAGACACATAGACCAGAGCCGACTATTGCACATAATAGCTCAACTAACAGAAAATGAAAAATTCCACTCAGAAACGTAAATGTAATTGTACATAAATAAGTATAAGAAAAACAGTCACCATAAATAATACTGCTCATAGTTCATATGACATATGAATCAACTCATCAGGACAATGTCATCAATTGACAAAATTCAACAGCTTTACTTCTAAATAGAAACAACTTCACTAATACAGTTTCATTCATATCTCATCATCATTTGCTATTCAAATTCATAGCACGGTTAGTTTTTTTGTATAACAGTGTTACGCACATGCTACAAGCTGACCTTAAAATCTGACAAGCTGCCTTTTTTCAGCTCAATTTTTGAATTGGGTGATGGCGAAAAAGCTGCAGAATTCAGTTGCGTGTCTGTTGGCTTGGGAACAGATTGTCCACCAGCTGCTCAGAAAAATAAACAAACATACACTACTCAAGCAAGAAAACAACACAACAAGCAAGAGCGTATAAATAAAGAAAATACTAGCATGTATAAAAATAAGGAATTTGTTAAAATGCAAACATAAAATTACCATACCGGTATCAAAAAATGAACTGATAGACTGACAGGACGACTGTTAAACAGTTAAAGGCAAGGTGGTGTTATAGCTGTTAATGGAAGAACGTCACCTGCCGTATGGGATCACACAGCACTCGACACAGCTGAACGCGCCCCACCTTAACCCTAGGCTAGTATTCGATTTACCTACCCCAAAGGAATGAAAGGCTGAGTTGACCTACTGTATGTGGCTGGTTACATATCGAGATGGTTTACCTGCCCGCAGACAGTCACCCATCCAAGTACTAACCTGGCCCGGCGTAGAGTAACTTCGTTGATCGAACGAAACGCGTTACCACTACGCAAAGCCACCAACAACAAACGACTGTTGGTTGAACGACACTCACATTACTGCATCTGCATAACTAAACCACAAATGTCATCAAATGAAGATTTTACCTGACGATATCTGACCTTAATCAAAACAAACAAAACACATAGAACTTGCACGAAAATCTACTCACCAAAATATGACTGAAATGCTCTGAACAATGCTGAGTCGAATGCAACTATATATACCTGTAAATAACAAAATATCAACAGTCAGCATAACAAAATTTTTACGGTAATGTAAATGAAATATAATAAATAACAAAATAAAAAAAATATCCAGACAAGGTAAATTTAATTAGCTCTAAGCGTACCCTGCTGTGCCATGATAATGTGAATGCAAACACACAACAATAACCTCAACGAACATGTGAAGATGACACAACAAGTCCTCTCAGTCAAAACCAGTTACTGCTTCCATCCTCAGAATTACTTAGCATGCAGCATTTCCTTAGCAATACAACAAACAGCTTGCACGGCACATTCTGACAAAATGTCCAAAGGGAGGAAATAATGCAATTACGAGTACACCCGACGTTGGTGGGCCCCGTTGTTGCTGAAAAATATAAAGTGCACCAGAATGTGCCATTTTAAGAAAGTTCAAAAATTTTCTCTACAGAGGGGCCCTGCGAGAATGTTTCCGTTGGCCCCGCTGTGGCTCTCGACGGCCCTGCATCTTAGCAATGGGCAATGTCAGGAAAATTCTGCAGGCAGCAACTAAGTTTCGCAAAGTTCCAGATATTCCGTCTTGTCGAATGCGTACAGTGTTCACTAGCACAACTTTCTTGTTTTTACTTTGCTTAGCGCAAGGCTCCTAAAAAGCGCGGGGCCCTAGGCCATGGCTTCGATGGGCTATGCGTTAATCCGGCTCTGGGCGTTGCTGGTGGTGACGTCACAGGAAACAGACAATGGAATGACGTCATTATTGGATAACTGCCAGCGATGCCAACATGTCACCGCACACAGACGCCAGACACACATAGAGATATCAGATGAAAACGTAATCTCCGCCATTCATTATGCTCACTTGGCAGAGATAACAAGTGCACAGTGTACCATGAGTGTGGCATTGGTGGTATCTCTTGTGGCGGCTGCCTTGAAGCATCCAGCAACCACTGATGGCTCAAACTTCAGCTTACCGCATCCAATTGTCGGGAAAGCAATCGAAGACATCTTGTCCTTCACAGCCATACTCAAACAGAGTGATATCAAGTCCTGCAACATCTGCCACAAAACACATTCACGATAATGATACTAACTCACTACGTGGAAGCAGGATGCCACCTGGATAGGGCTATAGTTGGAATTTTGCACTGCACATAAACGACTTAGTCTAATAACGTTAAGATAAGATGCGTTTTTAAACCCCTCAACTTAGTAAAAATGCATTTGTGGCCGGGGCTCCACCCTGGATTTTGTAGGCCCCTAGCTAAATCTTTGGGAGAAGGAAAGGGAAAAGTGCAATGAAAGAAAAAGAGGAAAAGAAAAAGAGAGAAAAGGAGGGCTTGGTGCGACATAGGGGCGGTTGCTTCTTGGCGCTTAGAGGAGGGACCTCTGATTTTATAACATCTACACTCAAAAGTGGTACTGTAATGTTCCCTGTCATAACTGATCGCCTATCGATCGCCTACCCTGTTTGGCGCAATCAATTTTTTTCTTCAATCGCGTCCTATTCTCAAATGGCAAGCTCTGGGCGGGTATTTTTACGTATTGTACGGTTTATCACACTGGAGGGGTGACTGCAGCAGTCAGCTTAGCCATTAGGAGAATCAGAAAAACAGATTACAGTGGTTTGGACGTGATGAGTGTGTTGAATACTTTCTAGATCCCTGAGTCAGCAGCGCTGATATTAGCCCCATTGGATAACAAAATACTGTGGTGAGAGTAATCCCTCAGGCTTAGCTTTTTTTCTGCGCTCTTGTATGCTCAGAATGCGTTTGTGGTCCCGGATCCTACTGAGAAAACATTCTATTAGTTACAAATGAAAGCACCCCAACAATCCATAATCGAATACCTTGTCACTGTGAGCATTTCTACGTTGACGAATGGCAACGTGGTAAAGTTTCTTAGCCTGAAACTTTCCGAATGTCTCCGTGACCATTATGTCTTTAGCAAATTCAACAGGCCACTTCTGCGCAAGTTCCTACAGCATTATATTTGCCAACAGACAACAGAGCAAAAAATACTCACTACATACATGTGCAAGCACACTGATCGAGTATCAAAACACTGCATAGACATTAGACAGTAAACGGAAACACAGCCAGCAGAACTGAAACCGTACTGTACACGAAATAAATAGCTATGCAAACATATAAGAAAATAATAAGTTTTTAAAAACCTGCAGAAATACACTGTTTTTGCCTCAATGTTACCATAATAGGCCTACAGTTTTATAATAACATTGTAGCAAAAACATTACCTGTATGTTACACAACTGTTTAAAGTTGACGAATAAAAATGACTAGTACTATATCAGTCACTTTTACAAGTCAACTTTAAACAATATTGTGTAACCTGATGTACAATAAGTGTCACAGAGTACACTATTGCAAATAGCATTACAGCTGTCTTGTTTAAGTGCCCTATCCTCTCCACTCAGCAGTACAGATTAAACAACATTCTTCTGATCGACACTAACTAACGTATTGTCAGTGCAGTTGACGTTTTAAAAAACGCACATATCTGCTGATGCTTCCAGTACTATGACATTGTTGTTAAAAATCATCACTCTAGCAATTTTGAAACTTTCTATAAAGACTGGCCCAATCTACATCAACAACAGAAAAATTGAATGGCAAAAATCGCAAAATGCACAATAAAAAGAAATAAAAACACAGAACACATACTTGCTGTAGGTCAGATCCGGCCACTTGGTTGAACAGGGAAGACACAACACCGGCTTTGGCTAAATCTGGACTTTTTGATGCAATTGGATTTACCAAAACGTCTGCCTGTGTTTAGCCATCACAGACCACCAGTTATAAAACACGTGTACTACATTGCTAGTAATTATTATAGCCATCACATGCAGCATGAAATGGCAGAAGTGAAGTTACAAATAACAAAAAATTTGAACTAATGCTCACGATATGCGCGAAAGCCTATAGCAGTTCCGGTTCAGTAGTTTAGCTGGGGTGTTCACGCTAAGTTAATATACAAATACCAAATTCTCTCTCTGGATCGCGTAACCATAGTAACGTGGCGCCACCTTGTGATTGGTATAGACTTGTGTCGCAGCCCGAAATCGCCAAAAATCCATAAAACATTCTATTTTGGCGTTTAAGGTCATTGAATTCGACGCCAATTGAGAGTGTACGACTACCTATTAGTGATTAGTAGTAACCTAGGCCCTATCTCGCACCGTTACTGAGATAACGCGACTTATTGGCCAAAAATCGCAAATTTTGCCCACCACCTCTCATTTAGCGCCCTCGTTTGGGGTGACCCCCTTCGAATTTATGGAAAAGCTTTACGGTTCCTGAAGCTAGAGTCTTCCAGGCAGCCGATGGTGAAGATTTGGTGATCCTAGCTTGCACCGTTTTTGCCTGATCCACCCGTGTGACAGACAGACAGACAGACAGAATTGCGATGGCTAAGACGCGCTGAAAGCATAGCTGCTTTCACGCGTAAAAATTTTATTCAGAGAACATTAAGCATAGGCATTAATTTTAAATGCAGTTTTTCATAAAAAAAATAAGTGCAATTGCAAATTTAGTCATAAACTCATGGCTATAAAAACAGCGAAACAGTAATCCACAGCCAAAACTCTCACATTTTGATATCAGTAATTCAGTAATAATGCAAAAAATTATTATTGATAGAATCAGCAAAAACAACAGTAATCGTACAAATACCGGGTGGTGCAAAAAACGTCCCGAACACTGCGTAACTATAACGGCGCGTATACTTTATGAAGATAAATTTCCTTTTGTACATTTGTAGAGCAATATGTATTCTTACTCACTTGCTTACAAATTTCAGTGAGCTCACTTATGACACCACTGAATGCCGCTCAGTGACGTAAAGCGAATTAAAAATCCAATTATGTAAAGACATCGTTCCATCACACTGCATCAAAACAACTAAAAATTTTCCTTGACACAACACGCCCGATTTCGTCAGCTCACAGAAATGGAAACCACATTCAACAGATTTGAATACAATACATTACACAGTTTGGGATAATTGCAATAACTTTTTGTGAAGGAAGACATGAACCATTTGCGAACTCAAAGATCTTCAGAATGTTATCTTAGACAAATGGCATGATGTCGCCATCAGAGAGCCAGAATTGGAAAAGCCGTATAGTCGTGGAAAAAGGGTCTAGCAGCAGTGGCAAAAGAAAATGGAAGATCTATTCAGCAATTTTTCTGCTGATCAGTTACTGATGATTCAGCCTACTGTGACGTTTTGGTATAGCTTGCGTACGAGCGGCAATGCAAATGATGAACTGCTTGCAAAAATTGCTTTATGGCGTGTAACGCTATTCTTTTTGTATCACGGCTAATGCAGAAGTGTTTCAGGCGAAAATTCCTACACAAATTCGTTGATGTTTGGTCATCACAGGCTGAACGGTAGTTCAAGCCCTGTGTTAACGGCGACTTCTCTTTCTTATGGGAAAGCCAAAAATTCGACCCCCCACAGAATCAAAAC
>Ga0209367_1007137_pt1 | contig 15419 bp, 8 predicted proteins | sample WorMetLIZISLAND2_FD_187412 | JGI IMG/M metagenome (GOLD analysis project Ga0209367, IMG submission 187412) | Marine gutless worms symbiont microbial communities from Max Planck institute for Marine Microbiology, Germany - Olavius geniculatus... ... | reverse complement strand
GCAGTTAGATGTAGAACGTTTCTGTAAATGAACCTGTAAAATTTCATGTTAAAATTCCAAGCGGTTGCTGAGAAAACGGCAAAAAACTTTAGGGGGCTACTTTTTTTCGCCGCACCCTGTATGTGATACAAACAGCAATGACTCAAGAATGTTTCAACACGTTATGCATTAGTTTAGCACAACTAAATCACGTGATAAATTTATTCTAACTATGTCAGTTAGTTTACTGATAACACATAAAATATTTTGAAATTCTGAAGTACTGTGGCAATGCAATGAGGCATCATGGTAGGAGCTTTAACAATCACCTTATTGCAAACTTTCTCCCAAGCATGCCAGTGAAATTTTTAAAACTGGCTAATTAATATCTGATGATGGCATGACAGAAATGTGGTTGGAAACTTTTTAACACAGTGCTTAGCAAGAAAGATAAGGCACTTTTAAATGTTAACTTTAAATCACATTATAAATGAAACACACATATAAATGAATAAATCAAAGGTAATTATTAACTTTACCACATTGCCATATCACAGTATGTTTTTACAGAAATAAAACATGTAGGGTCACAGCATTAAACAAAACCAGCAGAATTATACAAGGTGAAACCAAACGTTGTGTGCGCTCATCACTTTATAGGAATGCATATTAACAATGCAATGATATAAAAGAGCAGTATGTGCATCTGAAATACCAAAAAAATAGGCAACAACAGAAAAGTTAGCTGTGGAGTAACAGCAATACCTTAAACAAAAGTTACAAAATGCACCGGACCAAAATACTACTGGTAACACAAGTACTGCCTGAGCAAACATCTGCACCTAAAAATAACTGGATGCATGTGATTATGTAGCAATGTATAAATGGCTGAACAAAATTTTGAATGCTGAGTAGGCTGAAAGAGTTTTTCTACTCCCTCTTTTTCTTGTTATACAGACAAAATTACATTCCTAACCATAAATACGGCTCACAAGACTTGTCTGTACACAAGACAAAACAAGCTTGGTCTGTGAGCTTTACCAGTACATCCCGTAAAGCTCAGTGTCTTCATTAACTTTATTCATTGTTATTGACGATATTGAAATCGACTTTGTTGACCAATAATTAACAGCTGTCTACAGAGATATTGCATTTCGGCGTTGGAGTACCGTTTTACTGCAGACAGATTTATAAATAAATTCCGTACAATTAACTCATTATCACTGGAATATCATCAGTCGTTCACAATAGAGCCAGGGCAATGATGACTGAGACATGGATGAGCAAGTTCATCAGCAACGACCCGCTGTGAAGTTTCAAGTCATTTCTTCATATTCTGCTATCGATGTTATCAGTCAACATCGCACTAGCTGCACAGAAATAAAACAAATAATTACAAGAACTCTTGTTGATTGTACACATAAACCACATTCAGCTTCAACCAAAGCCCACTACAGATGCACGCAGCCTGCTTATGAGCATTATTCTGCAGCATGCATGCTGCACCAATGCCAGAATGCAGCCTGCATAATATGTGCATATGCACGAAGGCTGCACCACGCCCAACGTATACGCTTGTGCATGCTTGCGTAGTGAGACCCTGGCTTTCAGGGCTTTGACGCTATTAGATACAACCATATTTATGCATAATTAAAAAGTGTGGCCTCGACGTGCTCGGCTGACATAAACACTGTCCCTAAGGCGGGCACGATTTACCAATTTATCACTCAACATTGCAAGGGCTACTGGAGTCAGTCATATTACCACAAGGCTGCACCACGCCCAACGTATACGCTTGTGCATGCTTGCGTAGTGAGACCCTGGCTTTCAGGGCTTTGATGCTATTAGATGGGCGAACAAAATCTGAGCTGAAAAAATACTGGCACAACAGTATTGCTAGCTCTCCATGACTGACAAGCATGCTGTATCTCACGTTAGAAATACTGTCAATTGTCACAGGAGGGATGCTCCCTTGCAGCCATATGTGTCCCAGACCAAGAGTAGCAGCATGCTGTCCAAAGTCAGATACACTCTTATCCTTCAGTGCTTTCATGTTACTGGTTGAATAACAGGAAGGACATTTGGCTTGTTATTGCAAGTTTACTAACAGTGGTCAAAAATCTGTCACTTCTCTGTAAACATTCATTTTGATTAGTAAACAACACGGTGATATTAAAAAATTTACAAGAAAATGTCTGCTCACAAAAAAAACACAAAAACACCTTTATAGTTCAAGGATGACAAAAGCAAACAGTTCACTTCAGAGCAGCCCGGATGCCATCAATGATTCTCTGCTTCTTTGCCGCAGAGTTAACAAGACCATCGCCATTCTAAAAACATCATTCTTTTTTAAATACTCGGGAAAGACTGACTTCCATAAAGAATCTACAGAACACTGCTGTTAGAAGTAATCAATAAGTGATACATGTATATAAATGATCTTGCGTATGAACTATGAAAGCTTTCATCAAAAGCACATAAACTCACAAATATCACAAATATCACAGTAATCCAGTGGTGCGTACGATGTTTCACAGGTCTTGAAGGTCAGTGAGATCAGTGTGACAGCCAAGTTTGCAAGTAACTCCAAATCATTATTTGTTTTTCATTATTAATGCCACTCAGTAGGCACAAATTTGATTATGATGTATATAGGAAGCAAATGCATCATATTGACTGTTAGACACACTGCAGCATTTATGTCAACAAAAATGTCTTCAGCCATTTACAAAACAAAGCCAGTGACATACGATTTAGTCACAGTTCAGCTGGTTGGCTGTTCCACAGCGCAAGATGAGTAGATACTAGCACAGCACATTATAGGTTTGAGGCCATGTAAATACCCACCTTAAATGTTGTAACCACTGGCTTAGCATACAGTGACTGGCATAATAGCTAATTTTACAAATGATCTAAAATTGCATAAAACTGCAGTGCGCAGCTGCACTGCATATGAAAAATACACACTACAGCATAATAACTTCATCAAATGCACTTTTTATGAAACAGGACCTTCTAGTACTTCACATTAATTTGAGTCAAAATCTGTTGTGAGGGCTTAGATTCTGCTGGCTTGATCACAGGAATAAGGACTCAAGACCTTCTGCACATGTTCTGAATCATTCACTTTATACTACACTACAGCCTATAATAAACAAACAAGGAAAAGACAGAGAAAAGAAACACTGCAACCATCAGCACACAACATGTAGTACCAATATACACATCACAGTCATCAAATACCTTTTTCGAATGTAGAACCTTTCCACCGACAATTTCCACTTCAAGCCAACCCGTGCTGACTGGCGTAGCCTTCCCTTCCTATACAGCAATACACACACTATTAGGCACTGAATAATCAACAACAAGCAGATCTTTTTATGGCAAAATTTCTAATCAGCATAAAAATGTGTAGACACTTAATTTATAATCGCTTTATACACTGACTCAAATTTAACACAATTTTGTTTAACACCACATCCTCATACTGAAAATTTGTTCAAAATTGCTATTTCTGCATTCCACACTGATCTACATTGACTGTAATAAATGAAAAATTTATTAAAAATCACTACAGTACTTTAGTGATGATTCGATATCAGGATTTCAATTTCGATACGATATCGATATGATATTTTGAAAATATTGCAATATCCATATCGATATCAATATTAGTATAATGATAAGTATGTAAATCTTGTACAAGCACAAGAACAAGACGTAAACGTTCAGCAAGGCAGTTTGCTTTATGTAGATACTAAAATGTGTCAGTGAACTTAAAAATTAACTAGAGACTGTCATAAGTGTCGTTAAATTATGACACTATAGTTAGTTTGCTTCGGTTAGTTTGTCGTTTTCTCCGTTCATTCTCATTATTTTGGTAATGCAGTAATAAAAATATAAACTTTTGGCATAAAATATCGCAATATATCGAAAACATCGTGATATATGAAAGATATCGCAATATATAAAAAAATTTGATATTTTTCTCGACGATACGATACGATATATCGATATTGAAAACAATATATCGCTATTTTCGATATATCGAATCATCACTACAGTACTTTACTAAATAACACAAAGTCAATTGAGTAAGTAAAATCATATGACACACAAAGTTGGCAAGAAGCCCAGTCCATGGATTATGAGCTTTGCTATAGTGCTATTATTTACAACAATTCAGTATTAGTTCAAATAAAGAAAATCTCATCTGTGCTCATATACCGAAGTGTGTAATCATATATAACTAACACAGTTAAAAAAAAACAAAATTACTCACTATTTCAATGTCCTGCCCAAATTCTTTCTGAAGTTCCTTGCTGAGGGCATGGAACTGATGCATCAAACATACAGCACATGCATATAAATTACAATAAAGTAATAAATATTTAATGTACAGTATAGAGTAAAATTTGCACGTGTTTTGGAAAATAAACTTCTTTCTATCTTTCCATCAATTTCATCACACTGAGAATAAGGGAAACTGACTAACCAAGTCTGTGTGAAAATGGCCATTCAATGGAAAAAAGGGAAAAAATGCATGACTTGTCTAAACAAAAAAGTATGCAATACTAATAAAACACAAGCAAGCTGTGTAGAGCTAATGTGACTGATTCAAAGTTTCAAAATGGGTAAGTTGTGTTTAGGGTTGTTATGACAACTCAATAGTTTTAACCGGTTAACTGTGAGAGCTGTAACCGGTTAACCAGTTAAAAATAGTTATAAGGGCTTATTAATGGGCGCCGCCTCAAGTTTGCTAATCTATGACTGAAAGTGGCAGACTTATAGACAGTTGATCATGCGGCACGCTGGCCGGGCGAGCGTGCAAAGTGAAGCGCAGATGCCCAGTTGTATACTGAAAGTGATGACACACTGGCCAGTTTCAGGCGCCTGTTTCTGCAATAAATACCTAATATGTAACGGGACAGGCCATCTCATCAGTTGCATCACCAGCACCACTGTCTGGCACTAATTAGCAACTCACCCATTCATTCATTCAAACATGCCAAACCTCACCCTCCCTCCTCATCCAAGGCATACAGCGCCACAGGAGATATCAGCTTTGATCACAGCTGACGACGCCTGTGGTGCGGTGAGAGGAGCCGGCAAGAAGAGTCATGACGCTGTGCATCTCATCATCATCTATGCACAGTTAACGCGGTTAACAGTTAACTGGACTGGCAATTTCAGGCCCAGTTTTGCCTTCAGGACTGGTTAGGCGGTTAACCGGTTAACCGATAACAACCCCAGTTGTGTAAAGAAATTTGACCACAAGAGCTCATGATTCTAATCTCGCTCTCACATCACAAACATCAGAACTCAGAACCAAGCAATAATGTTAAATTATTTTCATCTTCAGGCTCAACAGCAGTCTGAAAAGGTTTCTGTTAGTAATAAGTCTGTAATAATGCTGAAGAACAGCAACACATCACACAAAAACTCCAACATACGATATAGCCAAGAGCAATTGATAATGATAGACTTACATACCTTAGGTTCGTACCCTCATGGGCCTCTAGAACACACAAAAATAACAACTGAAATGTACTAAATACAAAAACATAAACACATATAGCAGAGACGTGCAGATCATGAAATTTTTGAGTCTGCGTCAGTCCACAGACTTTGACCAAGGATCCCTGTCAGTCTGCGTCCATACTAAATAGGCCTAGGCCTTTAGTCATTAGTATGTAAGGTAGACCACTATGCCTAAGCCTATAGCAAAGTACTATTTTTTTTCACCAGTTACAGTGCTATGCATACACACATCACAACACACATCACTTTTTTCTGTTTTTAACTTTAATTTTAAAAAAATACACTCGTCATTCGTCAAGAAACAAGATCCGCGTCAGTCCACGTCCACAGATTTCATCACAGAACATGATCCGTGTCAGTCTGTATCCATAAAAAATCCTGTGGATCTGCGTCCACGAACTGACGCGTCCACAGTTTGCACATCTCTGACAAAAGATTGAGATGTAGCACAAAGTGTCACTAGAAGGTATGTCAACTTGCTTAAATCAAACTATCCTAATTTAATACGACACCCACATTTTTAGAAATAATTTTTCTATAGTAACCTGTCCTTCTATCATCCATCATCAAAGCTTATTTCTGACATCAATGTATCATAAATGTCACCGATAATCTTTAAAATTTCACCTGTATCACTTCTGCCTAACTAACTAACGTACTTTATTTACATCACTGACAGCAGAAAAGAAACAGACAACCACCCCCAACAACTACAGAATAACCATAAATATGTGCAGAGATTTAAATTTGGCGAAGTCTAAAAGTTGAGACCATAACGTGGAGTGGACGATTCTGGAACAATCTCAATTGAACAGTGCTAGCGGTAGATCGGTGATCTTGCTTTAAAATGCAGAAAATTACTAGCGGTAGATCGGCTCACGATCTACCGCTATTAATTATCCAATCGGCTGAGCGAGATCGGCGATCTATTCGTAACGAAGTTCGAAATTACTAGAGGTAGATCGTCAGATCCCTAGTCAGATCTACCGTTAGTAAACAGACAGAAAGGTGATCTTGTGTTATTTAATCAGAAATTACTAGTGACAGATCAGTAGACTAGCTAGTTACCGGGTAACTACAGCCATCTATGGCTCTCACCTTGCGACATAGATCTCCGATCTCAACGTAGGCACCTATTATTAGCTACAGATCAGCTAGTCAGTGCTGCTATGCATTCATTACTGTTAACACACTTTTTATTGTTTATTGAGTGATAAGCTACTGCTCACTGTTCTTATTTTTATCTCCTTGTGTTGTTTGTACACGTCTGTCTGTTGTCTATCTGCTTTATGGATTTTTAACCTGGATTAAATCCACTGATTGATGGCATGTCGTCGTTACTTATTTTTTTCATGCAATTGTCTATCCATCTGTCACACTATTTGACTTCAATGAACAGTAGTTTCACAAAGGAAATATGTATTAGGCCCTAAATCAAGAGCACTGGATCTATTACATGCTGATATAGGCCTACAGCCTCGTTAATTTGTACAAGTTAATACTATAAGCTGAGACACCATTACATAACCAAGTGTTCAAGGTCAATTGTTGTAATAGAGATTTATACTATAGAGTTTGTTATTGCGTCTACCATAGATTTGGCCCCGACCTACCGCTAGAATTATCGATCTCAATTACATTGATTACCAAAAAACGCAAACATAAACGCTCTAGATACCAGTAAACAATAAGAATTTTCAGTCTTGTCATAACGAACGTCCAGTCAGAAGTTTAACTGAAAACTTTCAATAAAAAATTCACAATGACCACACAAATGTAAACAAGAGAATATTTAAACCATAGTTGTAACACTTCTGGTTTGGAAGATGAGAAAATAAGTAAGTCAGATGCATGTCACAATCGCAAAATTTATCCATACCGCGACTTGTCAAAACTCAAAAAAGCACGCGTACACTATATACGCTCATATAAATAAACTACACGAGCTTAAAAGTTTATCAGCAAAGTAAGTGCACGTGCACGTCGTTGACGATATTGGTTCTAGGACTAAACAAGAAACCTAGCTGTCGCTAAGGAAGACGCGATGCAGCCTATACACTTCCTGTTGCAAAACTCACCTTGTAGGTCATTTAAGGTCGATGAAGTTTATTTTATCTAAAAGGGTGCATGCGATTTCCTGTTATAAGTGATTAATATCAAGCTTGGCCCTATCTCATACCGTTTAGCCACAATAACGCGTAATAACTATCAATGTCATTAAAGAATAACCGTTAAGGTCATTAAAGGTAAATGATTTTTATGTCAACTAAAACGGCGTATGCTACTCTTTATTAATGAATAGTAACCTTGACCATATCTCTCACCGTTTCCGAGATATGGTTAGTTTTCCCTTGAAATCAAAAATGCACATTTTTCCTACACCCTCCATAATTCGACATCAAATTTGAAAATGTTTCCTTTGCACTGCATTCCCCAAATTTTGTAAGCAAAGAACTTCGACACAGTTACTCGTATTATAAGTTTCCCCCTAAGACCTAAAGCTTAGCTACAATGCATCTGTCACATAGGCCTACGGACGGACGGAGGGACGACAGTTGTGAAATAGACGCGCTATAAGCCTACACCATAGCTAACTGTAGCGCGCCAAAAATTTGTGTGAAATAAAAACAAGTGAAGCAACGCAAAACTATTTTTTATCGCCCCATCATCTCCATGCATGGGGCGTCGCTGAACAGTATGACATTGGGCATGAGTCCAATGTCGTGCCAGAGCAATTTTCTGTCTCGCCCGGTGTGACGTTGATGCGTTGTGATCAAGTCATACATTAGGCTAACTGAAATTTTATTAGGCCTACCACGTTAATTAGCCCAATGTCACAGCTCTTTCCGTACAAAATTTTAGCGATCTAGTCAAAAAAAAAACATTCTCAAATGTGGCTTACTTGCCTCTTGTTAGACAAGCGTTCGCATGCGCAAGCAATTGTTCGAAACATCATATTTGGACAGTTATGGAACTTATGGACGAAAGCAGCCTGCTAGTAGCCTACTCGTTCGGCTAACCCCAGTCCCCAGCAACTGCTTGGTTCTTCATCTACGCAACGCACGCGGGCAAAGCAAATGCAAAAGTAGCTAATTAAGGGTAACCACAGACCTCTAACACAGTACACCGTATCTAAAAAGTGCCACTTTTATTTTTTGAATAACTCCGTAAAGTATTGGCCAATTTTGGAAATTTATGGCAAGCAACATCACGAAAAACTTCACGTAAATGACTATAGTTTGGCCCACCTCGCCTTGATACCGTTGCTGCACTACTCTGTAAAATTCAACTGTCGTAGTTTGGCCGTTTACAATTCAATGAATTCATTCTGGGTAGCGTCTGTCGGCTCAAAAATGATTAGGCTTACTTAAATAGCGACAAACACGAGTAACAGTTATTATTTTTTAAAAAGTGCTACATCACGTTGTTTTTTATTATGACATGTACTCAAAATGTTTTCCTCCAGCACGAACGCAAACGGTAAACGTTGGCGTGACTAGTCCACAATATACGTTCAATAAAGCGCGACCCAGAGCGGCTCAATCACTGTTGATGCGTTATTTCAGTTTGTAGACATACGATTTTAAAATAAATACGATACATGTTGATTATGTAATAGATCTTCAATAATCTTGTGGTCTCAGTAATTTTCTGAGCTGACACGTGCGCTACCCAGAATGAATTCATTGTTGTAAACGGCCAAACTACAACTTCTGCATTTCACAAAATAGTATAGCGACAGTATTAAAGTGAAGTGGGAAAAACTATAGTCGTTTACGTCGAGTTTCTTTGCGATGTTGCATGTTAAAGACTATCAACGAACGTGGTAATGTTTTAGCAATAATTCGCTTTCACGTAAATGAATATTAAGTTTTATAACCGCGCATTACACTTTTCGTAGACGTAGAAAAGCAAATATTTTGCAAGGTATGCCAAACAGTGCTGGCTATTATGTTTTACGGGTTATAACTTATACGAGTAAAATAATAATCGATCTGATCGGCCCCAAATTTGACACGCCACGCGTGAGACACCTGGACGATTAGACGACATCAGAAAAGTCAAGAATCGATCATAACTTGACTCGTAGCGACTCAAAAGAATAGTGTTAAATTATAAACGACTTTGATAGGTATTTTCTAACATAAATCTGAACGCATAATCAATTTGGCTCAGCGTCGCGGTAACCAATGCGGCACTCTACGTCACTAATCTATACTTTGTTCCATAGCTTATAATGAGACAGTAGGGGCCTAACAATCAAGCACCTAAAAATCGCAAACCTTTGCGGAACTTTTTCTTTTCAAATTCAATGACAATCGATTGTTCCTTAATTGTACCACACGTCCACACTCCAACTTTCCAAAAGTTTGATAAAATCCGTTCATAACTTTCTATAAATACCCGGCAATTTGATAAACGTGACAGGTGAAATGTAAGCTACGTGGCCTAAGCTTCAGCGGGAATGGGCCTACTAATTATTGCCACTGCCGTCTTCGTCTGCCACGTACATAAGATCGCCATCGCATCGACCACGGTAATTATGTCTTTTATCGTCGGCTATACGGTGAACGACCTCGCGAGGCAGACACTTAATAAGATATCAACATTCTAGGACAAGCAGCCGTGACGACAGAAATTTATTTTACCTTGGATCACTCGTCACTGATTTGATTAATCTCGTTTTAAAGCTATTTTTAAACCTGTACGTGATAATTAAAGCAATGAGCAGAATACAATAAGCTATTGCTTTGATTTTTCCCGAGCCCTCTGCTTCGCGTTCAGGCTTAGTCATCCTTCCCTGTCTCTTTAATTCCCTTACACTGTACATACACTTGGCAAGCATTGACAACAGCCTATATTTTCTTTCGCATAAAAAGCATAGGCTAAAACAGTACAAAATAGCACAGAGAACAAACGACTAACAAACAAAAAAATTACACAAAGTAACAGAAGTTCGATACTGAAACTAATACCACGTGTTTGAAATTGGCATTGCAAGAATGTGTCAATTAATTCCTATCTACGCCTTATTATGGCCTACAGGTTGCTAACAATGAACCCTTCAAGTACAAAATACATGGTTCTAGCCCTAATAAGCCAATTAAACCCTACCTACGACTGTCGCGCCGTGTACATCTTTAATCGCCTGCCACCGATCAATTGGACACTACACAGTCTGTGCTTCTAAAGGACGTTAGCGACATTGAATTAGCAGGGAAATGCGCAGTGTTGCCCGCAGTCGACATGTCGACCGTATTCGACACAGTCAATTATTCGATACTGTGCAGCAGTAGGCTATCGAGAGCTGACTCTGACTGCGCAATGCACTGCGGCACGAACTCGACGCTTGTCGATGACTGATCGATCGCGTTATGTTGCCATTGGATCTCTGTGGTCAGAAACCTGCGCTCCGTCATATCCGGCGTGGCGTTCCACGAACTTCCATATTCTCGACTCGTTGTTGTTTACGTTGTGTTTGTGACCGTCGACAACGTTGGGTTTCGCTGATTCGATGTCATCAGTAAGCCGATGATCTGTTGCTGTAGGCTGCACTCGTACCGTCTTGCATCCGTCACTCATCAAGTGCGTCTCCATCTGTTTCTTTGCTGCTGAATCCCGACAAAAACTGGGACAGCCAGTCATCTTCAAGACGAGACAGCGCTTGACAGCATATTTTTAACGTTGCCGGTACCATTTTCTCATAAGAAAGCTCAGCTGTCGCTAAGGAAGACGCGCTAAAGTCTATACAGTTCCTGTTGCAGTACTGACTTTCAAAGTCATTCAAGGTAGATGGTTTTCATCTCATCTGAACGGGCGTAGGCGATTTTCTATTAGTGATCAATAGCAACCTTGGCCCTATCTCCCACCGTTTAGCTACAATACATCCATGACGGACGGACAGACGACAGACAAACGACATCGTGTCATAGACGCCTACAGCATAGCTGTAGCGCGTCAAAAATCTGTATGCACGGAGGGAAAATATCAGAAGTTCAAAAAATTGCAAACCATAATGTCGATTTCTGCGACATAGTGTAGGCTACGTAGACTGTTGGTGCTGCAGCTCGAGTTCGTTACTGCAGTCAGTAATACATAAACTTAAAAACTGACAAAGACAAATAGTACAAAAAATCTTGTAGAAATTAATACCGATGACTGCTAAGCATGTTTTACTATGGGTGCCAATCCAGGTCCAGTGCTAAAATTTCAGGCTGGGGTAGTAAAGCCGAAGCCCATACTTGTTTTACTGACTATTAGACGTTTGCCGTAGTTCTCGCGTAGGGCCTTACGCGTGATGTACCTGAATGAGCTAACGTGCTCTCACTTGGCTTAAGATTGCTTGTAGGCGTAAAATCGTGGCGAATTGTTACGATAGGCCTAGCTTTTGCTGTGTCCTCTCACGATCTTTTTTTTATTTACCCACTAGCAACTTCTCCTGTACAGCCTGTAGTTCTTGGCCCTCTAATCCAACTGGGATGAGTCAAGCAATGAACGGCTTCACAGCTAGCCGAAGCACGCGACTGACTAAGTCTTACAAGACTTAGTGTCACTCAGGCATGCATAGAAACAGTATCATTAGCGGTAACTTTTGTTGTCGCTTTCCGACTGACACGACCGAACTCAGTAAATCGTTTGTAAGCTCCGCGTCGCTACACGATTTCGCCAGCCAGCCACCGACGCTTTTTCTACACATAACGACGCTGGATATTTTCTTCACCTCGAAAATGCACAGCCACGCGCGAAGTCAAAATTAATTAGAAACATTATTATCTCTGCCGAAGAAAAAGGCTGCATGACTGGGTTTGTCCGTTTGTTTGTTACAATAATTTGTCAGCAGAGTTACTCAATAAGCTGATGAAATTTCACTGCCGTCTATATTGTATGTCTTTAAATTTTGTCACGGTGACTGACGCATGCCTTTGTTTGAGTCGATTTATTTTGCTTTTTTTAAACGATAGTGGAACTGTTTGTTTTTTTTTGTTTGGCAGAGCATTTATATTTTATTCGTTATTTTAGACCTAACTGCGCCATGATTTTTAAAAAAGTACGTCGTTAAGTTTTTATCATTAAAAACGCATACTGACCAATTTTAAACAGTGTTAGGCCTATTCTTTACGTAAAATTTGCAGTAAATTAAATCCAAATCGAACTAATTTTTAAATAAGCCGGTGAGCGTGGTGGTTCGCGAAGGCTAGCGCAAAATTGAAAAAGCTCGTTTAAAAGCTGAGGCACTTGGCTAGGGCGCATGGCAGAGAGAATGAATGGTGACGACATGGTGCCAGACGGGGACCTAAGAGTGGCAATCCTCTGAGATGATGTGGGCTGTCCAAACGCTGGAGGTCACGAAGAAAAACCGCGAACGGCTGTGGGCGAGTTGGAGCACTTCGTTTCCTATTGGTGGTCAATGACGACCACGCATATATCATGCTCGGTTATGGAGTTATGGGGCTTTAAAGTTATTGGCGTCACGACCTTGACCTTTTGGGGCTACCTGACGTTATCGGTCACGTTACCATTGGATCCGCTAACCAACCTTGATTACCCTACCCTAGAACCAAACCCGAAGTGGATCCAATAGTTGGCTGACGATGCCAAGCTCCGGAAACCCTACCACTCATGTGCCATATCCACGTTGAACAACAATAAGGGCTGCGCTGAGCTGATGCGTTGCGAGCCACGAGCCAACGCAGCTTTGTTATGTCAGAAATTAATTTGCCCTATTTGTGGCTGCTTTGCAGAACGAGCGGCGCGAACGGCAACCGCTACCTTTAAGACGACGTTTTAAAGAACTTAAGGTATTCCGCGTTATCATTTTTACCATTACTGGCGCGGTCCTCTCAGTTATTCCCGGCTGGCCACTAATCGCGTATGATAAAATAAATCATCACACCATATAAGAAATCAAACTTGCGCCCAAAAGCCGACGAATGGCAAGCATAAAAATAGTCTAGGCTACGGAACCAAGCAGGAAATTAACGACTGAAAGAGCGTAAATAAAAGCTGATGGGCTTCGAAAAAGGATGAACAGTCCAGTGATTCCGAAAGGTAATGCAAACCAGCGCCCAATCTGCAGGAAGTCGTCGAATTAAATGCTGCGCTGACGCCACGTGAAAGGTTATACAAGTATAAACTGCAATGACGCCGCGACACGCGACCGTCATCACGCTCGTATCTCAGCCTATACAAACCCAGTCCAGAATGTAACGGTATAGCCAACCGTCGCACCACATCTGTCGATCAATTTATACTAGCGCCGTATCCAGCAGTTTTACAATGGAGCGATTGCGTGACCACGCCCGGCGTTGCTTCAACTGCATAAACATAATCTTATACGTGCTAGTTTTGGCAGTATAACAGTGCGTCGAAGAATATGGAAAAACGTTGCGTCGCATTGCACTTTTTATAATCCACGTATTGTGAATTGGTGGAATGCACGAGCTGATCGAGTAGTTCGGCGATTGACCGATTGATGCGGAGGTTTATCTCAGAACGTGCAGTCTCCGGAAACTAAGACTCTTTCGTTGTGTACGTGCTTAATACAAGCAATCATCTCGTACATATTTTTGCATGTTTCAAGCATTTTAAATCCTACTGTTTCTTTCGTCCTTTTAATGGCATTTCTTGACGTATTTACCGATGCGCGTTTCATAACTGACTCAGGTATCGAGACGAGCCTAACAAAATGCCTCTTTCTGTGTATTGAAGTAAATTATTTTAAGCCACCCTACACGTAGCTCCGCCTATGAGTCCCACCCACGTGGATGAATGAACTATGACGACACGAAAAAAACGTCATTCGCCGTTCAACGGTTGTATGACTGATCAGCAGCAGCAGCAGCAGCAGCTCGCACACAGGCTTCAGCATCAAGCCGGAAGTATGCTGACGTACGGACGCTGTCACGTCAAGTGGCACTGCGCTGCAGCGTACGTTGACGCGCTGGCTGCTCGCTCGCAGCTTGCTGCCCTGAAAACTGTTCTCTCTCCTACTCGTTCTCAAGATCGTACCTAACTCTCTCTCTTTTTCTCTTTCTCTCTCGACGGCAGCATCTCGTTGATAGCATGGATGCGGAAGGCAGTGACGAGGCGGTCACGTTACAAGCTAGTGCTGGTTCAGTGGCGGCGCAGGACGCCGACGAAGCCGGCTGTCGACTGTACGACTTCGTCGTCTGTACGGTCATCATTGGTTTGGTCTGTCTGTTCGGCCTCGCGGGCAACGTGACTTCGTTCTTCGTCTTGCTCAAGCACAAGTCTGAGACGGCTACAATCTTTCTGCTCCAGTCGATGGCCGTCTTCGACTCGCTTCTGCTGCTCGTCTCGCTCTTCATATACACGCTGCCGTTTATCTACCCCTACACCGGCAGACTTCAGGTCAGAGAATGTCATTTCACCAGAAACCATACACCAGCAAAAGCTAACAAAAGGCCTTATGTGTTCAAAGTGTCGGATTGTAAATCTAGCTTTTAAAACGCTGGCATAATACAGACATGCCGCTTGAACTGTACTAACGAGTAGTTAATGATCGAGTTCGTGCTATGCCAGCAGAATCGATACTCACTTCAGCAGTGCTTTAACATAGGCCTATAGGTACATTAAACACTTGACACTCGTGTTGAATGTGTAATTTTTCACACGTTTGATATTGTAGCAATACAACACAATACAATACAAAATACAATTTGCACTTTTCTGGCAAGTACCAGTTGAAGCACATAAACTAAAAAAACTAAAACTATTTTATCATCATCATCATCATCATCGACAACCGTGGGCTCAATGCCCGTTGGTGTCTGACGCCATTCTTACTATCGCTGCCCACTGCTGCCTATCTAGGGCAGCGTGGCTTAACTCCTGCAGGGTTGTCCCACACCACTGCTCAATGTCATCTGACCATTCTC
>Ga0209367_1007136_pt1 | contig 15420 bp, 9 predicted proteins | sample WorMetLIZISLAND2_FD_187412 | JGI IMG/M metagenome (GOLD analysis project Ga0209367, IMG submission 187412) | Marine gutless worms symbiont microbial communities from Max Planck institute for Marine Microbiology, Germany - Olavius geniculatus... ... | reverse complement strand
CCTTTTTACCCCCTCCCCCCAATTTCCCCCAATCGGACTTAGGGCGCCGGGCGGACTCACGTTGGGCTTTGCCCCAAATTTCTAGTTTTAACATGTATTATGCTTGGTCTGCTTTCCCCAGGTAGTGCAAAAACAGACGTTGGCTGAGGTGGAAACTAAAACACTTATTTAATAGCCAGATGTGTCAGAAATATTCCTGCCAAAAATTATTAAAATTTGCTAATATTTGTTCAAGTTACGATCGATATTGTCAGGGATGTTTTTTCAGGTTTTCCGTTTATTTCAACACATTTCGCTTGATCTGCTTTCCCGAGGCAGTGCAGTGAGTGATGTGGGAAACTGAACGGACATTTGATGGCAGGTTGTGTCTGGAATATTTGTTCCAAAAATTATCAAAATTTGTTAATTGGATTTCAAGTCACAGTCGAAAGTGTCGGAGATGCTTTTTTGACACACAGTGTAGACTTACTTTGTGTATAGTATGTAGAAGGTTGCTACCAGTGGGTGTATCTGAATTCTGGACTGCAGGCAGTGACTGTGACTGTCATTCAAAATGCAACAAATAGTATACTCCAGGAACTCTTTGCATGCATGAATAATTTTCATGAAATGGTAAAATTGTTATTTTATCATCTAAGGCTCTAAAAAGTAGGGCCTACTATCAGAGCAATTTTTGGTAATCCCAAAATCTCAGGACAAATGCCATCGATCTTGAAATTTGGGTTCAGTTGAAATGGCTGGGATCCCAGAATTTAGGGTCCCAGTGTTGCAATTACTAATCTGCATGGATGTTATATAGTTTTGCTGTTGGGGTAATTACTATTTTTTCGGAAATTCCGGCAAAAAGTTTTAAATGGTAGCCTACTTTTCCACGAAAGTTAAACCGTAACAAAATTGATGCATTGACGACAATGGTTGGTGATTAGTTTGTGGAATACTCGAGTAGTCGAGTATATTTTATTCTTCTTGTGGCAAACAAACAAAAGATTATAAGCTCATAATAGCAAGCGTGGTTAATGAGAAAATAGAAATAACAAGTTTGCGCACACTTTATTATTCATTTTTCTTTTCTATCCGTTTCAATTATAATGTTAAAGTTGCATTTGCAATAAGGCAGGGTGTGTTCTGTGGCGTCGTGACTGGGAAAGGAGATGGGGCAATTGCGCTTCCCTAAATTTTGCGTTGTCGGCAAATTAGTTCGAAAATTTTCTTTCAAAAGTGCAAAATTTGGAGCTGAAACTGAAACGAAAATTTATGGGCAAAATTGACATTTTGAGCATCCATGATTTCCTCTGTCGGAAATTTGTAACTTCCTGTCCCGTCTACTTTTTTTACCCACGACGCCACCGGATGTTACCTTGCAATGTTATTAATTATTTCCAGTTCAGCTAATCCGCTACGAATCTAAAGCTTAGTTTCTCAGCTAGAGATGTGCGAAATAACGACATCAAAACATAACCGTGGATTGAAAAGGTTGGGACTGGAAGGTAAACTTTATTTTTGCTTCTAATTTTCCCCTGCCGAGTAATCGCAAAATGGGGAATTTCGAGCTCTAAATTTTGCATTAGTGAAGAATATTTTCCAACAAGAAAACATTTTGCGACAGGCTGGTATTGAGGGATTGTAATTGCTGCTCACTTTACCACGAGTCTATGACGCACCGCCACTGGATGTCAGTCACTCTGAAAGCTGGACTCTGCTCTCGTCTTTACCGTGCGATGCACTTTCTGCAAAGGGTGGTATTTGCACAGCGGATTGTCGGTCCGTCAGTCCATGCATACGTAACGTTTTATCAAGTACTGTGGTTTTATCTTATACGCCTACGTCTTGACCAAGTAATCAGTCAGATAATTAGCTAATTAGATCTCTGCTTTGGATCTTCGCTCTTTGTAGCTGTGCTCAACATCATCGACTTAGTTTTAAAGGAATATACCGGCATTTTGTGGAATACAGCGGCCGCGGCGTAATTCGCGTCATCAGCGAATTGTCTGGATGTGACGTCACAGAAGCACGGCTGTAAACGTAAATAAGCTTAACCATCGCGCGGTGTTTCCTACTGCAGTAGGGCACTCTACAATTACTTGTAGGCCTAACTGTGCAGCCGTCGTCGTAATTCCACTGCTCTGTTTATTTATAAACGCGGTTTTCGAGTGGGATTTTTGTATATAATGATCCACCACTATTCTGTTGCATTGGCAAAACTGATTACCCGTAGCTTATTGTAGATTAGAGGCTTCTAATGCTGATTGGACACTGGCTTTTCTAAGCCGATCCCTTACTATTAACTCTGACGGAGAGCAGAATTAAATCAAGCTGCATTTTAGACTTCAGTCAGTGATAACCAGAGAGCGGTCGATGATAAACATGAGAAGTCGAGGTCCGCGTTTTCTTTTTGCTGCGCTAAGGTGAGTGGACTTGGGACAGTGTTAGGCCTACATGTAGGCCTAGTCTAATGTGAAGCATTAAAATCAGAGCGTCACCTGCCATGTGTGATCACACTGTGTTACATGCCGCCTTAACCACTGCCAGACACGTCGGTACCAGATTTACTCGTGCCTATGCCTACCACGGAGGGATGGATCATGGAAGGCTGAGTTGACCTGGTGATTGATTATATACTGAAATGGTTTACTTTTTCGCAGATATTCAGCACTTGATGGCGACCCACCCGGTCGGGAGTCGAACTCGGAATCTTTTTGATCGTAAAGTCAACCACCGAATGGTCCATCGTAGTGTAGTCAGATCTTACTTGAGCCTACCGTTAACACGTATGAATGAATGAATGAGTGAATATGTCAGTTTTTACAACGCCCAATTAGAGAAGATCTCAAGAGCGCTCGCAGCCAAATAAATGAGTATGGTGCTGTACTGGTGCAGTTTCCTTCACGGTCTTGATGACGGCTTTTTGTTGTCTGTCCAATGCAATGCAATAGCATTGAACAGAGTATAAAATCACCTGAGCGTCCGTCCATGCGTGCGACTTTTGAGACGCCATATCTTCATAACGGTGCAAGATAGGCGCATGGTCACAATGATGGGCCATTTATAGTAAAGCGCTGGTAACGAATCGGATGGTCATGTGACTGACAACGTTAATGTTTAGTTATAATTATAGGGAAGGTTGACAATAACATTTCTGCTGTACAATTTAAAATTAAACATTTTGATTTTTTTCTATAGTTTAAACAGCTCCCTGATTATATTTATACGGACATATGCTGTAAACTATCGAAATGCATTGGACAGACTCCGTGTTCGTATGAACATCTTGTCAGCTAATTCATTGCCACCAATCTATTGTGAACAAAGGACATGCCATCTCATAGTTTTGGGCGAGGGTCACCAACCATTAAGTTTGTCTGCGGAGACAGGAGGAACGGTGACGTGGAATTACTGAGAACTGACTCTCCGGTAATCGGTTACAAGGTTATTACTGCACTAAAATCGTTTGCTTTCGTAGGCTTTAAAGTCCCCCTCTCCCAGTACTGTTGTCACCCTCATGCAGAGTTCCACAATGTTGGATATGTACATCATGACATTGTCTTAAAACGTGCTACGGCGTTATTTTAATAATAACGGTGGCACGTTTTTTGAGACACGGTGTAAGTCGTGTTACAGCAGTTGTGCTATGAGATGGCTTGTGGTGATCTGTTGCAGCTCTGGATGTGGTGTAGGCCTGTTGATGGCCGCGTCGTCTTGGTCTCGGTTCAAACGTCGTTTTGTTCTCTCAGCGCAAGCCGCATACAGCAACCGCAGCGTCAACGACACCGCGCATAGTTGTAATAGACGCTCATAAAGACGTTCTAAGCTTATTTTTTGTAAAACGCGGAATATTTTTATATTTGTAATTTTTACGTGTTTTTTCCCAAAATTTTAATAATCGCTGAACGCCGATAACGGTGATTTAAGATATTTATGTGAGGTTCGCAAAACAGTACAGTAATTTATCATTTATGTCAAGTTTCTTCGCGGTATTGCATGCCAAAAGTTGTTGAAATCGGTCAATCTTTCACAAAACTATTCAAAAAAATAAACTTGATTTAATTTTTAGGAGACACCGTGTATTTGATGACTGCGCTGTCATATGGAACGCTGTTTTACTATTTAATCCAGAATTCATGATATGTACATAATCACGAATTCAGTTCGTGATATCATGAATTGAATTTATGATATCATGAAATAAATTCCTGATATCACGAATTCGAATTCGTGTTATGTACATATCACGAATTCTGGATTAAATAGTAAAACGGCATTCGATACTGTCGATGCAGCAAATGTCGCGACTGATTCAACGAAAGTGCAACTGGGCTGCGCCGACAGGAAAGAAGTGATTCTGGTGACTGGAGGCTCCGGATTCGTCGGACAGCACGTGCAGGCGAGTAGTAGTAGTAGTAGTAGTGGTAATTGTGGGTCGGGTTTCGTGGGGCAGCACGTGGTTCGACTGCTACAGGAGCGCGCAGACAACGTGCGCGAAATACGAGTGTTCGACACGCGTCCGTATCGCAACAAACTCGGCAAGTTGCACCAACTGCACCGCGTTCTTCAGTCATATCCGCGCACTCCGCGCTAGAAAACATAAGATTTGGGAAAAATTGTCCGGTTGTTAAGTTCTTAGAATATCTTGGTTTGGTCTTAAAAATATATTCCTCGAATCCATCCCTTTATTATATGTAGCCCGCAATCATGCGTCTCCATGGTAGAAAGTGGCGTCGTGGCCGGGATAGAGAAGCAGGGGTGAGCAGTTGTTCCCTAAGTTTTGGGCTGTCGAAAATACAACGGAAAGCTAAAATAGCCCTCCTTTTTGGGGGGATTTATGGCAAAATTGAAATTTTAAGCACCTATAATCTTCTTTGTCGGAAGTTTGCAGCTGTCTGTCGGAATTTTGTCGGAAATTGTCAGTGTTTGTTGGAAAAATTGCAACTTTCTGCTTTGCTTATTTTTTAAAACTCACTACGCCGCTGCTAGTGGGGTCCACACGTGCGTGTCAGGTCACAAAGAACCAATACCGGTGCGGCCAATCGTCGGTGACGTCAGAAAGCTGACCGAGCTAAGAATAGCAACTCGTGGCGTCACCACGGTCATTCACGGGGCCGGGGTCGTCAGCTTCGGCACTTTTCCAGACGCCAAAGCTATGCACGAAGTCAACGCTAAAGGTACAGTGTAGCTTTTTGTATCAATTTTCATTTTTTCAACAACCAATTGGTCACGAAAAATGTGTACTTGTTGTACGATTTGTGGTGGATTTTGCTGTAAACTTTCAATTTTTGTGGTTTTGTTGTATAGCTTGTTGTACGTACAACAAATCAATGTTCTTTGTAATCTGGACAACTCGAAGTACAGTCTCCGCCTGGTTGCCTAATTCAACTTGCTAAAGGGTTAAAGGTTGTGTATAGCTTTTTATGGGAACCATTGCAAAGCTACCAAGCGTCGTCTGCCACATGGTAAGACACACTGTTATCTGCCACACAGCACGGGTGAACTTAATCCATGCCAGGCAGGCCGGTGCTCGATTTTTGTTTACTTAGCCCGAAAGGATCGAAACCTGTCTCCACCATGGTGTTGGTTACCGTATTTAGAGTTCTTGTATGAACCTATTGGGCTAACTTTTTTTGTTTCTGAACTTTGGCCAACAAAATTTTCAAGGATTGTAGCCCTCCCCCAAAGTTTTTCAAAATGTCAACTTTTGTGGGCCTAAGTTCACAAAGCTTTTAGATGGTTTACATTTTCGTAAACAGTCGCCGTTTTTGCCGCGTATTACTGTTACATTGTGATGTTACTTAAGTATTTTTGCATGCTTTGAAGCCTTTGACGAATTCAAATATATGCGCGAATGAATCAAGTCCACAGCAAGTCTAAGCAATTGATTAAGTAAGCTCTGATCTCTACTGGAGTATTCCTGTATTCATTCTGTTGGCTACTAGGCACGGCAAACCTGATACAAGCGTGCGTCGAGCAGAACGTTGAGCGCCTTGTCTACACGAGCACCGTCGACGTTGCTATCGGGCGCCGCTATGACGTCATATCCGGTGGCGATGAGTCACTTCCGGTGCCGAGTCGATTTCTGCTGCACGACTACGCGCTGTCTAAACACCGCGCAGAGCTGCTGGTATGCGACGCCAACGGACGAGCTTTGGCCAAAGGTCAGTGATTTATTTATTTGCTCATTCATTCATAGCATGGGCATTGTAAAATATTGTTGTGTTTCGCTTGGGTTGGTGGCTTGGCATAGCGGCAACGCGTTTCGTCCGATCAACGAAGTTACTCTACGCCGAGCCGATGGGTGACTGCCTCATCATCATCATCGACAACCGTGGGCTCAATGCCCGTTGGTGTCTGACGCCATTCTTAAGCAATTGATTCCTGGGTGACTGCCTGCGGGCAGCTAAACCATAACCATCTCGGTATGTAACCAGCCGCCTAGGTCAACTCAGCCTTCCATCCCTCAGGGATAGGTAAATCGACTACCAGTCTATCTGACTGGGGTTAAAGCGGGGCGCGTTTACCTGTGTCGTGTGGCAGGTAACACTGTGTGATCCCACACGGCAGGTGACGCTCCGTAGCTCTGAGATGGGCTTCCCATTAAGAGCTACATTACCTTTAACCTTTAGCCTTTGGTTTTAAAGTACCCGGAAGTCTTATCTTTTTGTTTGTCTATCATTTGTGGTGAATTTAATAAAGACCGATAAACCGCTTGTAAGCAAATAAATAACAAATTTTAAAATGTTTTGTACATAGTTAAGCTTAGGTATAAATTAAAACATTTTTGCTATATTATGTTTTCGTTTTACATTGGAACCGTGGCGTTAAATTCGGAAACACTATAGGCTTACCATTCGACTACTCCACCAGTCCACTTGCATGGAGTGATGTGTACACTGTACGTGGCACTGCAGGTGATGGTTCGGTACTTCGGACCCTGGTTCTGCGCCCTACTGTCATCTACGGTGAACTGGATCCGTGGTACGTAGTGTCAGGCCTGCGAGCCGCTCATCGTCACGGCGGAATTCTACTTCCGGTTGGCAACGGCGAGGCCCGAATGCAGGTCAGCTACGCAGGCAACGTGGCCTGGGCTCACCTGTTTGCTCTGTCACACTAGTGACGATTTGGTTTGCCTGTAATGATTGGTACGTGCACCTGGCCATCTTGGCCATCTCGGTACTTTTAGGCATCATCTGATACATGATACTTCTCGTTCTGCTAGCACACTAAGGGCGTTCGAGGTTATTTGCTGCTAACGTCCTATATAAATTAGGCCTATTTACTTGCTTACTTACTTACCTGGGCTCACCTGTGTGCTGCCCGCTGTCTGACTGTTGACCCGGACAGATTGGTTGCAGTACGTCTGTCTTATAGGTTCGTAGAGATATGGAACCTCAGAGATTTTGAGGTCTAACTACCCTTGACGTTTTGATTTCACGTGACGTTATCGATCACGTGACCATTGGACTTGCAGTACGATTTTTCCTACAGGGCCTGGGTGGTTAGGTATACACATACGTCTATCTTCCAGTTAAATTTTTGAGGTCACGACGTTAACTTTTCATGGTCACGTCACGTGACCGTCAGTGTGCTGTTTTCTACGAGCGGTCATTTGTAACCGTACGTCTATCATGCTTGGTTGTGGAAGATAGGAGATTATGGTGCCTCGAAGATTTTGCGGGTCACGACCTAAACTTTTAGAGGTCACGTGACGTCATCGGTCACGTGACCATTGGATTGCGCGGGCGTCTGTCTGTCTGTTGACCCGGGCAGGTCTTCGGGCCGCTGTTACTTCATCACCGATGATACGCCCATCGGCAATGCGTTCCAGACGATGAAGCCGTACCTGGAAGCACGCGGGTATCAGCTATCCACCTACTACGTGCCGTATCCAGTCGCTTATGCTCTTTATCTCATCGCTGATTGGTTCCTCCACATCATCAGACCAATCCACGAAGTTAATCTCGAGGTTGATGAAAAAAATAGTACTTTTTATTTCAATATCGATTTTTCACAATGATAACACTGATTCCTATTATTCAGACATCATAGATTCGTTCACGACATACGGCGCTATACCAATGTGTTATCATGATTGATTACCTCCGCCAAGGAGGTAATGTTTTTGCCAGACTTTGTCTGTCTGTCTGTCTGTGTGTGAGCAAGATAACTCAAAAAGTTATCGACGGATCTTTCTCAAATTTTGAGGGTATGACGGGCATGGCACAAACTACCAGTGATTAAATTTTGGGGGTGATGCGAAAGGAATCCTAGATTCTGCATCACTTTGAAATTTTCGTTACCATTGCGTTAAAGGGGGCATAATGGAACCGCTGGCAAAGTGAATATGGTGACGCCACCTGGCGAATAACATTGCCTTGGCGGAGGTACCTGCCGGCTATGACTGCTTTCTAGTTATTAAATGTCGCGTTTTTATTTTGCTGTCGTTGTCTGTCGTTCTGCTTATTGAATGAATAGACGTGTTCATAGCAGTTATTGGCAGGCCTACTAATGTTCTGGTGCGGACTGTTGTCGACAGGATTCACTACCGAGCGTCATCTACGTCAACCGGATGTTGACATTCAGTCGTCAGCGCGCCGAGGAGACGCTCGGGTACCAGCCTATGTACGACCACGTGACGTCGCTGGCGCGTTCACTAGAATACTACAGACAACTGCCGCTAGACTAGAAGACGAATGACACCTGAAGCTTGGTTTCCACCAATGCAACGCACGTACGCAACGCAACAACGCAAGGCTTCATTTATGTACTTGGACGGAAATGACGCAACAGGCAAAACGCAAGGATAAAAGCGGTGTCAATTCTTGCGTGCGTTGCGTACGTTGCGTTAGATGGAAACTATGCTTAACACTGAAACAAATAGAAACGCTCGAATTGCAGAAACCTCCGTCGCCGATATACTTGTTTTTATTATGCGGCCGTCCTAATAATAGACCGCATTTCGTGTCTTGCCCGTCTGTCCTTCTGCCTGTCCGTTTCTTCATCCTTTTATTCACGTGTCCTTACTCAAAAACGGAAGCGCTTGTAGAATTAAAGTAACCAAAATTTTGCCCCAGACGTTTACTAGGGTTGGGCATGACCGCATGGGTAACCAGCGTGCCAATTTTCTGCGTTAAAGATCAAAGATCGGTGTTAGGGTTGCACACCTCTAGGCGGACGGTCGCATATGTCGACACTAAGTCGACATTTGTTTCTGGTTAAGACTGCTGCTTTTCTGTTCTGATTCTGCAAATTTGACAGATTATTCGTGCGTTACAAATATTTAATGGTGTCACACTTAAATTGAAACTTTCAAAAACAACCTTTTGAGTAATTAAGCAGCATAAAACATTTCTTGACATCGTAAAAGGTTTAGAAAAAAATTTTACTGTTAATACTCTGGTTAACTGCGTTTTCACTGGTAACAGTAGGCCGGGCTGTAATGAAGTTCCGGCATCCGCGTTCAAATTTGTATGATTCAATCTCTGCCTGTGACCAACATGAGCTTTACACCCACACTCCACTTGTTTCAGTTTGTCATGGACTTGTGGAAAAACAAGTCGTACAACAAGCCGTACAGAAGCCTGGTAATCGATATGAAGATGTTGTCGTACGATTTCTCCTACAGCAATCCACAACAAATCGAAGCGAGTGGAGTTTAAGCGTCACTCAACATTGGACTGGTAGTAGTCTAGTAGAAATGGGTTCTCTCATAATTATACCAGCCTGCAGCGGTGTGGGCAGATACATTAGACGAAAATCTAAAACCAAGACCAAGACATTCGATTAGTGCAGTAATTTTTAGATCCCGTGGCCGCCGCCATTAGCCGCCGCCGCTAGTCGTTTTGCCGCTCCAATGCCTCATGCATGCATAGTGGATTGCCAGAGCAATGTCTGTCTGTCTGTCTGTTTGTCCGTCCGTTCGTTTTTCCGTCTGTCTGGTGGAGCGTTGGTGGCTTGTTATCACATATCTGAAATTTCATTACACGATTAATTAGCCCGATGCCACAGATCATAACATGCAAAATTTTAGCAATCTAGCCCAAGGAAAACATTATCAAATTTGGGGTTGAATAGGGGGATAAGAAAATGTGCGTTTTTAACTCAGCGTTAATTGTTTTTTGTTAATTGTTTATCTTGACCATGGTTAATTAATATTTTAAAATGTCAGATCTGAGTTCAACTCAAGATGAACCCGCCCACAAATTGCATAGGCTACAACAATAAGATATAAGTTTGTCCAAATGAGATATGCCTATTGTTGCATGTAACGCGACTATGACAGCTTGATACTTACGCAACTGCGAGTAGAAAGATAAAAGAGAGAGGGCCAAGGTTACTATTGATCAGTAATAGGAAGTCGCATACGGTACGCCCTTTTGAATGACACGAAAATCATCGACCATGGATGATCTTGAAAGGTCATTACGCACTCCGCTATGCCATTTATGTGTTTTCTAGCTCGCCACGAAAATTTGTGGGACGATAAACTTATAATGTCAGCGGCATAATATAGCCCACTGATAAGTAAATATGTAAATAAGTAAGTAAGCGTGGTCGTCTGCATGGGCCGATCATGTGCGTCTTGTTTATCTTGTTTAACTATGGTGCAGTTTTGTGCTACAAGTTCACTGGAGGCATATGCCACCGCGGACGGAAATCCCCCCAATAATTTTGACAATGAACATTAAGAAGAAAACCCAGCTGTTGCTAGGGAAGACTCGTTACAGCCTATACAGTTTCTGTTGTAATACTGACTTTCAAGGTCATTTAAGATCAATGATTTTCATCTCATCTGAAAGGGCGTATGCAATTTCCTATTAGCAATCAATAGCAACCAAGGCCCTATCTCTCACCGTTTCCGAGATACGGCCACTTAAGAAAAAAACATCGAAACTTTCCATCGAAAATTGCGGCCAGACAGCCTACAGGAATTTGCCAACGCCTTATCCGATGGTACCATTGCCGACCCCCGACGACTTATCCTTTAGCCACAGTGCATCTGTTACAGACGACGAAAACAGACGACGTACGACAACCGTGCCAAATAATAACTTTGGCCCGAGGAGTAGTAAGCTCACGAAATTTTTCCACTTACGTGCAGTGAGGCAGATATGATATTTACCATCCCGCTATGGGAGGAGGCTGAGTTCGGCTAAGCACACAGTGGATTAGTAACTTGCTCAAACGTTGCTTGCAAATGAGCGCGGTGAGATTCAAACTGCAACCTGAAAGTTACGAGTCCGATACTCTGTCTAACCACTAAACGACAGACAGCATCAGATGCGTGTACAGTCGCACAGACAAAAGGTAATGATGGTGTGTCTATAATCCGAAGGTTTAGGGGTTAGTTCATTTTGTTGTATAACATAGTAGGCCTACGGTGCAACAAACTATAAAACAGGTCCACAACATTTTGACGTGCCAACATGTTGTACAGCAGCTTGCATGTGCAGCTTGTAGTAAAACAATAAATTTACAACGAATCCAAGCAAGTGGAGTTTCGGTTTAAACACGCCCACTATACATGAACGAGTTCAGAGGTCGCTATAGCAGTTTATCGATCCAAGTGATGTTGCCTCTACCTAGAGTATAACCTAGGCCTACAGTTTAAATAAGCTTACATTTCTGTCGCTGCTTCGAACTGACGGCGGTACGTATACAGTCGGTAGTCTATAATACTTTCCGTATTTTAAGCACGCACCACGTAGGTCTAGATTGCATTCTGAGATCATTACCAGTACTGTACTGTTTAGCATATTCAAATGACTGAATAAAACTTCATTGGGAGCAATGAAAAACTTATGTATGACTTGGTCGCATTATGTGTCTTGCTCGTCCGTCTGTCATCTGTGTCCTGAGTCGTAAAAAGGCGGAGAAAACGCTGTAAGCTTTAACGCTCGGCTTTATTCATTTCAAACGAGTGAAAATAGTAGACTATACGAGTGGGCTATTATTAATTCGTACCAAATATATTGAATAACCTAGCATATTTTCGTCTGTACACTAAAACTCGTATAGCCTACTGCTCGTCAGTGTGGATGTAGCTTTAATGTGGTTCAACAGCAGCAGCAGCGATGGACGATGTGTTGGTGGATAACATGGAGCAAGATCTGAGCGTGTGGGACGACACTGACGTCAACAATGACGCAATCAGTGACGTCATTGTGCAGGTGCCCGTCACCGAGACGCGACGATACACATATCAGACTTCACACCGCGGAGCCAAAGTATTTCACCAGCCAGCGTCAAACGCTGCACCGTCGGCCGCTAGTCAGTAAGTAGCACTAGTATATAGCCAACTGACGAACTAATGACAAGCTTATTATGCGGCCGTCATAATAAGCTGCATTACGGCTCTTCTCCATTCAGCCGTCCGTCTGTCTGTCCCATACGAACTAACTCAAAATACGAGGCATAATAAACCAAAATGGTGTGAACGATCCCCATGGCCGGAGAAACTATACTGCGTGCTAATTTTTGTCTCAAAAGTCAAAGATCGTGGTGAGGATTGTTAGAGTTGCGCAGTGCAGTGGGCAACGTGCTATAGCCAGCCGGAAGACCGCATATTATTTTATGTCGGTACTGGACTGACAAGTTCGCTTTGTTTTTGCAGTTTTTACGTGTGCTGAGCGAATTAGATAACGTCTGTTATCTTTCATTTTGTCTGTCTATCCATAAAATTATTATTATGAACGAATTTTGATGAGAAGCGAGAATAAAAACGTGGTCAGAAATTGTCCGTGCCTCCGTCCATATATCTGTTTGTCTGTCATCTACGGGCTCTTAACAAGAAACCCAGCTGTCGCTAGGAAAGATGAGTTACAGTCTATACAGTTCCTGCTGCAGCACTAACCTTCGAGGTCATCCAAAGTTTGTGATTTTCACTTCATCTGAAAGCGCGTATGCGATTTTCTATTAGTGATCAATAACAACCTGGGCTCTATCTCGCACCGTTCAGCCACATAATTATTATTTAGTTGTTGTTATTGTGTACATGTAGAAGTGGTCGAGGACGAGAAAACAGCGTGGCAAGCGTCATAATGATGTACTCGCCGGACATTCCGTCAGCCTCCCCCGGCAACACAACAATGAGCTTCACCGGACACAGCAGAAAGACCAGTCGACAATCTTCTACTGACGCCATCGAGAACTACTACGCTAAGATCGAGACCGAGGAATCTGTAAAATGCGTCGTCTCGACCCTGCTCTTCTGTTTCGTTCTGCTCGCGTTCTTTCTTGTCGCCATTCTCGTTAACCCCGAGATGTGACGCGTGATTTATAAATGTTGTTCACTGCCGACATTATGAGGCCGTCCGCCAACAGCTGCGCAACCATAAGCTGCTAACTGTCACCTTGTAGGCACTACCTCTTCAGCTTTAACTTTGCACACCGGTTACACCTGCCCTAGGAACGTTCGCACTAATTTTGCTTTTTGCGCTTTTTACGCGCGAAAGCAGCTACTGCTTTCAGCGCGTCTTAGCCATTGCAATTCTGTCTGTCTGTCTGTCCGTGCGTCACACGGGTGGATCAGTCGTAAGCGGTGCAAGCTAGAATTACCAAATTTTCACCTTCGGCTGCCCGGAAGACTCTAGTTTCAGGAACCGTAAAGCTTTTCCATAAATTCGAAGGGGGTCACCCCGAACGAGGGCGCTAAATGGGAAGGGGTGAGCAAAATTTGCGATTTTTGGCCAATAAGTCGCTGTATCTCAATAGCGGTGCGAGATAGGGTTTAGGTTACTATTAATCACTAATAGGAAGTCGTACACTGGCTTTCGATTGGCGCCAAATTTAATGACCTTGAATGACCTTGAACGCCAAAGAAGGGTATTTTATGGATTTTTCTGGCGATTTCGGGCTGCAATACAAGCCTATATCATTCACAAGGTGGCACCACGCTACTGTCGTTATATGATCCAGATAGAGAATTTGGTATTTGTATATTAACTTAGCGTGAACACCCCAATTTTCAGCTAAACGTCTGAACTGGAACTGCTATAGGCTTTCGCGCGTCTCGAGAGCATTAGCTCAAATTTCTTGTTATTTCAGTTGTGCCCGTACTGGACAGGCGAACAAATGGAAAAACGGATCTATAAATGGGTTCTATGACCATAGGACAGCCGCGAAAATAACAAACTGGATGTGATCCGAAATCTCAAGCCTCCGCCGAGAATAATGCTGCCACCTGGCGAAAACAATGGACTCAATATAACTGTTTTTGCATTCTAATAAGAACATAATGACGGATCTAGACAGTCTCACCCTATCAAAATTCGTCAACTTTCTGAGAAATCGAGCGGACAAACAAACTGACAAGCGGACAGAACCGCAAACAAAATTTCTAGCACTATAGCGGCGGTAAACGGCCATAGCCGTTTACCTTGACTGAATTACGTTGTTGTTTGTATGTGTTAAGCTGTGGATGTCATGTGAATAAAATTCTTACATATTTAGCAGATTTTGTTAGCAAAATCGAGTATTTTACGCAATGTCAGATTTTGAGTAAGGCCTACGGTACAATGCCATTACCTTGGTGAGACAGCACAAAAATCTGTGGTTTTTCTGTGATTCCAAATTTTATAAAAGTAGGCAAATTTGCTGCTTCTGCTAAATGTCCAAAAGCTAAAAGTGTTTCAGCTTCAAGGGATCCCAGTGGCTTCTATCCCCCAAATGTGGGTCGCCATGGCGCTCCTTTTGCCAAATCCTAGATACGCCACTGGTTTTTGGCTATGTTCGTAAATAATATCTGGCACAAATTTTGGGCAGTTTTAACAAAATCGAACGCACAGTTATATCAAAATAGCACATTTAGACAGTATTCGCATTTTTGTCGTAAGCTTACTTGAACAATGGTGATACTGTTTTTCACATGAATAGGATTTATCTGGACAGTCAGTTGTGAGTGCGATAATAACGAAAGAGTAAAGTTATTATTCAATTACTCTTTTTTAAACTAGTTACTTTTTACTGGCTGTGATGAGTTTCTTGTACAATTTGTATTATAATTGTCCAGAGTTGGATAGTAACGAAATAGTTTTACTTCGTTATTCTACTTAAGTAGAAGTTTTTTACTTTCTACTATTACTTAAGTAGATTTTTGATCTACTTTCTATTTTTCGTTACAAAAAGTAGTTTTTTCACAACATCGTTATCTCATCAACTACTGCAATACACTGAAAACACGTTAAGGTATTTTTAACAATATTTTATCCAGTGGCGTATTTAAGGGGCTTCCACGGTGCGATGCTCCCCCCCTTTGGCCCGACCATGAAAATTTTTTACAGGTGACTATATGATCAGGTGCGTTTTTTGCCATTTTCCAGCAAGAATTGCAAAACTCAACAATGTTTGATGGTCTGGGGAACGCCGGTGTCACGAAATAAAATCGCGCCCCGAAATCGATCGCTCCCCGGCGGATTTCGCGACGTCGAAAAG
>Ga0209367_1007135_pt1 | contig 15421 bp, 11 predicted proteins | sample WorMetLIZISLAND2_FD_187412 | JGI IMG/M metagenome (GOLD analysis project Ga0209367, IMG submission 187412) | Marine gutless worms symbiont microbial communities from Max Planck institute for Marine Microbiology, Germany - Olavius geniculatus... ... | reverse complement strand
TACATAACGACAATAGCAAACAAACATTTTGGTAAAATTAAAAAAAACATTTCAGACCGACATTGCAGTGAATGGTCTGTATGACACTAAACTGTGTGGGTCTAACACAGTCTAGTGTCATACAGATCATTCATCGCAATGTTGGTCTACAGTGTTTTTTTTCGTTTACCTAAATTTTTCTTATTATCATTAGTGTTTGCTTACATTTATATTTTACAAGGTAGTGTAGAAACGCATTCACCATGTGGTGGGATATATAATCATCACATTATTTCAAATTGTCTGCAGAGTGTGCCAGTGAAAAAAATTTGAAAATTGGTCAAGAATCGCCGAAAATATTGACAAAAGTAAAGTGCCACGTTTTTTATGGCCCACGGTGTATTAATAACTGTCTGGAGTTGCGGAAACAGTTGTGTCATGAAGACCTTATATGAAAAGCCGGAACACAGAATGACGGTTTCTGATCTGGGAGGCAGCTGGTTTCGAATACTTGGATGCAATAAGTGAGCCGCGAGAACTGCTGTGTGTAAGCTTTCGCCAGCAGAATATCGGATCCAGTACTATTGAGTAATCGAGTTCAGTACGTATTTATCCGGTGAAATTTTTTTGTGTTTAGTAGTAAATAATAATAATTTTTCGATAACAATCGCATTGCTATACAAAACTGTTTCACTACTCCCTGACGGTTTGTTAGCCTAGGTTTGGTTACTGTATCACGCACGATGTTTGCACTCTGCAGACACAGACAAGAATATTGTTATACAGTTTTGTACTTTCCAACGACGAATATTAAACTACGCCGTGTCTCAGAAAAAATCTGTGCAAGTGTTATTTTTTAAACAACTCTGTGAAGCACTGACCGATTTCAATTAATTCTGGCATGCAAAATCAGTAGTTGTCGATCGACATATGCAACGTCACGATCACACAATAACAAGCAAGAAAATGAACACGTGTGCGAATTTGTAAAAAATATAGGCACCTATTGATTCGTGTTTCATATAATAGTACAAGAGAGTAGACAGAGGGAGAGCGGAGAGCTAGGCCTAACATGAAAGATTATTAAATTTTAATCTACAAATATCTGTTCTTGCGAGACCGTTATCAGCCGACTTGTACGCAGTCACCGCATGGAGAGGGTATGCTCAGAATTCTTCTTTATTGTATAGCAACAGTTAAAACTATGTTGCCGGTCACAGCACAAAATTTGTGAGCAGTCAAATTTACAGAATAAAAAGAAAATGCATTACTGTAAACATAGTGTCAGTTAAGTCACATTGAAGCAGGTGCTAAGGAGGTGTTTTCCGACCAATCGGCCAGTCTGCGGTGTGTGTGTTTGTGCGACGGGCAACGAGACAAGTCGAGTCGCTTGCTATGCTGCAGCGACTGTTCCAGCGTCGCAATGTTGTCTCTAGGACATCATCCGGAGCCGGAAGTCTCATTAGGCCGTCGTGCGAAGTCAAACATTATCATCATCATTGCTATACGCCGAGACTCCACAGCTGTCGATATCGTTGACGGTGGATCGACCGAATGAATGTCTTCGGTGTCCTCTGTGCATTTGGCCTCACAACTTTTCCCCCTCCCCCTCTCAGAGCGAGAAAACATTTAGCTTTCTCTCTCTCTCTCTTACAAACATGTATTATAAATTCCTGTTCAAATGCCATCGAGGTACCGACTATGTTTCATTTGTCACATATACACCATGCGTCAGATAGAACAATACACTTCTTAGTATCTTGTACGGTTAAGCTTATACATGGTGAACCAAAAATGGCTCCATTCTTTGTACGTTTTTAACTTTACCAAATATTGAATGATTTTTAAAATTCTTTCGCTGTCAGAATTAGGAGACAATTTGCAATAAAGCTGTTACTATAGATCCCATAACGTCTAAAGTGTGTCATTACACTACGTTGTGAAATGTCAGTGTCTTAAGAAAAACAATTGAAACAAGACGTTTTTTGTAACAACACATTTAAAAAAATTAACAACAGAAACAACGTGTTTGTTGTCTCAGTTATTGTCTAAAAAATCGCATCTCACTTTTTCACATAAAAGTTCAATGTCTCCGCCTTGCTGCTGAACGACGCATCCAAGCGGCGACGCCACTGACCAATGGCGCGATCAACCAAACGCTGCGGCACTTTGCCCCACTCAGCGACAATGGCTTCCTTTATCTGGTTGACTGGCGTGAATAGTCAACACTGATATGCCATATGTTAAAAGGCATCCCAAACAGCATAATCGACCGGATTTAAGTTCGGGTTGTTTAAAGGCCACATGCCAGGCTTGATCAACGTTCGTCACGCAACTGATCAGTGGCGTTGCCGGCTTAAGTGCGTCATCTGACATTTCACGAGGTAGTGTAGCAACATACTTAAGGTGTGGTGATATCTATAGTGTCAGTTTTATCACAAATTGTTTTCTGATTCTGGCAGTAAAAGAATTTTGAAAATGGTTAATATTTGGTGAAGTTATGAGGCGTACAATAAATGGTGCCATTTTTGGCCCACCCTGTACGTTTACCGTAATGCAACTTTGTTACATAGTAACCCAAAGTCTTTGGCTATAAAAACATGCATAACTTCTTGCCTCACATTTGTTGCATGTGGTTCTCACTACCTGAAAATATGTAATGTTTAATCCTCCTTGCTAGCTAAGAGAGATAAATCAGAAACGATAAAGGAAAATAGAATGAATGGAAAGGGACGATAGAAAGAGGAGAAAACGTAAGGAAAAACAAGGTAAAAAAGTATGAACTAAGAAAATAAATCTTAATCGCGACGTCGTGCGTAGGTTTCTGGTCGGATCGGCAGCTAATGTCACTCGTCTGCATACGGTATCGTAAACTTGCGACTTTTTTATTTTTAATATAAAAGTATGGAACACACGTGAGTGAACTTCATCGGGCGGCATTTTTAAAATTGAATCCTTCTTTCCGTCTAGACGCGTGGGTGGTTCTATCTATGTCTTTCTGACGTAAATGTATTCGTTTTCCTTCTGGCATGGCGACAGCGCTTTCGGCTCTCTGGGTTCATTTTATATGCGTCATTTCGGAGACAATTACTCGCAACGTTTCAAATGTCGATCTGTCGCCTTTCCCCGGTGGGGCCGTCATAATGTCCATAATTCCTCACACCTACGCGCCAATAATTCACGTTCTCTGCATCCTCCCATAAGCCTATTTTAGTTTTCTATTTCTTTATTGTAGCACGCCGGCTGCTTTCTGATCCGTTGCTGTGTCAGAGTATATTAGCTCTGAATTATATGCTAAAGCATGCTCGAATGCGGTCTGCAGCGTCGCTGATAGAAGAGCGTATAGGCTAATCTTCGTTACTATATGCACAGTATGCTGCTTTATTGTACTACTTGACGACTTGAAATGCTAGCATCATCAAGTGGTTGGCGTCTCATCGTCTCCAGCTATAAAGAGAGTCACGACCGTGTTGTGATGCAACGCGCATCTTCTCTGGGTAAGAAGCATCGGTCTGTAAGAATTGGCGTCATTGAGACAGCGTGCTGCCGCATTCTGTCTGCTGATAGCTGATGGTCTGTATCATAGCGAAGACAACGCAGTATACGATGTATGCTACCGTGGTATTGCTCATCGCCCTGATCTACGACTATCTCGGTAGATTAAACTCGGAACTAGGCATCGACTTTGACATCGACTTTTCGGTGCAAGCATTATTCTGATATTAGCGAAATACTACGGCACAGTTTTCGATGACGTCTGTTTTTAAAGGCTGCGTTATACCTTAACGCGCGGAAATTGTGTCAAATGTCTAAGAAAATAAATAGTCCATTAGCAGATCAATGAAGACGTCTGAATCTGGACCAACGTGACATATGGCCGTCTTCGCAAGAACATTTAAAATACAATGTACTCTACGCGTGGACAACATACATAAGCAAAAATAGAAATTACAAAAAGGCGTAATAAGCAAAATTGGCGTGAAGGTTCCCTAGGGCAGAAGTAACGGGTATGCCAATTTTTGGTTTAAAAGGTCAGTGACTAAAGTAGCTAAAAGTGTGATTAGTAGGGACAGTAAAAAATTACGGCGAAAAATAGCAAAAACACGGCAAACTTGTGTGAAAAAAGCAAAAATCACGGCAAAATCACGAAATCAAATTACGGCCTCAAAAACCATTAAAAAGTTTATAAAACTCAACATCTAGCATTGACGACTATCATTACATTAAGTGCATAGTTTTCATTTGTAAAATTTTTATGAATTTCTACGGCGACGTCACGGTCACATATTGAGCCAGTAAGTACAAAAGCATACGGACTTTGATAGCAGTAGCCAAATTAAATATTTTTTACTCCTCGCGCGCTACGTTCCTAACGTAGCGAAGAAAAGGATATAAGATCAGCGTAATATTGAGGACCGACCGACCAACGACCAACCTCTGTTCCTGAAAAAGCCTTCCTGGAAGAACTTCAAACGGCCATATCTCCATAACTGTGCTAGATGGACGCATGGTCACTATGGACCACCGATAGGAAGTCGACACCCGGGAGTCGAATGGTCACGTGACCGATGACGTCATTTGCGGTGTAAAAAGAAAGGGACTAAAAAGCAGTTAAAATACAGGAGGAAATAATGCGCGCGAGAAGTACATTAGGTTGCTCACAATCTAAATTATTTCTTGTTGGTGTTAAAATCACACCATTTTGTTGATTAAAAACGAAAGATTAAAACGTAAAAACGGTAAAATTACGGCATTTTAGCTAAAAACACGGCGAAACACGGCATTTTGGCAAAATCACGGCATTTGACGAAAATCACGGCTTCGATTTCCGTGTTTCCGCGATTTTCTATTGTCCCTAGTGATCAAGGTTGCGCTCCGCAACTGTGCAACGTAAGCCCTATAGATAGGCGGACGCCGACATGTTCGCTTGTTATTGACTCGCAACGTAAACGAACGGATGTGTTTCGCGACCGTAAACTAACTAAGATGAATATTCGTACAGTAGATATGTGTCAACTACCTGCTTTTAGTCGGTTGCCAATTACTGGGCATACCAGTAGCCTACTAGCGTATCGTACGGTGCATAATTGTCATTTTTGCGCGCGACATGCGTAATGCTTCGCGCGTCTTACCTGTCGTCTGTGTCTGTTTGACTGTCACACCCTGCAGCCCCGTCAAAACGGTACAAGTTGGGATCACGAAATCTTTACTATAAGCTGCCACAAGGACTGTAGCTCTTCGTGATAAAATTTCGTGCCGTTGGGTGAGGAGATTCTTTCAAACGGCGTTAAATGGTACCCCGTAAAACTAGTTAGTTTACCGCAGCGGCTATTAACTCGTCTAGTGTAAAAACAGTTGCAAGTGGGCACAGACTTGCTGCTCATTATAACAAGCACTGGTGACGAGCGTTTTGGTGGTGTTAACGTCTATGACCTTGAACGACATTGTGTTCGTGAAATACAAAGTTTTATCGAATTTTTCGCAATTTTGAGCTACAGCGCACATTTCAAAAGTAAATTGCGACGAAATGGCTATAGATAGACGATCAAGACAACCTGCATGAAAAAAAATTTCAGCACTGAACGAGAATTTTAGCGACTTAAATTTGGCCTTTCAGATTTAAGAAGTTCTGCAACAAGCACTGCTGACGAGCTTTAATGAGTACCAACATTGATGACCTTGAACAACGTTAAAATCTAACAAACGAATTTTAATTATTTTTCGCGATTTTAAACAACGATGCATATTTTAATAGTGAATCGCACCCAAATTACCATATAGATATAAATCAGGGCAATCTGCATATGATATGTTCAACATAGAACGTCGGCTAGATTTTAACTGTTGCAGTTTTAACCTCCTAGGTTTTAGGAGTCCTCTGACAGCTGTACGGATGTCTCAAGTTTGAATTCTGTGTCAAAACGCATTGTTATTTTATTGCACGTTTTACACTTATTATCCAGGTGGCATCACCGATGTTGTTGCATGTCACGTGAGCTTTGCTCAAATTACTTGTTATTACTAATCATATCTGTTTAGTACGCGGTGGCGTACTGGTACAGGCTTGAATATTTTTCGTGCACACATTTTTTACACAATTTTACCCGTTTTCTTTCTATATAGCCATGACCTTAGCTAACGTCATATATAAATTAGCAAATATACCGCAGTTCAAAAAAGTACACCGCCAAGTTTGTCATAACATTTTGTCACATCCTTTACAGAAGTCAGTCAATTACGTCAAAAAACTAACAAGTTTGGTATTATTTGATTCTTTCGTCAAAAATCAATAAAATCTGTTATTGTAGCTTACTTCTGAGTTCTGACATAGCAACTGCTGCCTACGTCATGTTTGTGGCAAATTTAGAAGCAGCGCCTAGGTGTCGGTCTACATTATCCAACTTATCTACATTAATATTTCAGTTTGTTTAATCTCTGGCGAGTCGTATGCAGCTTTCAAAGCGTATTCAGCCTATAGGTACTTGTATAAATAGCCGCCTTGATGGTATGAATTCTGTTTTCGTCCATCACCTGCAGACGATACACACAGTAAGTGACATAGCTCAAAAATACTTGATACTGTGATCGAATGTATTTACTGTATAGCGTAAAATATGTGGATATACACTGTCTCCCGATTACTAAATATTTCACTACACTTTATATGTGTCGTTACACTGCCATGTAAAACATACATTTTCAAAAAATCACTGAAATCATTATAATACATATGCAAAAATATATTCTGTAATTTTAATACATTGTTTCGCTAATTTTTGTTAACAAAAATCAAAGTATGTTTAGTTTCAGACACATTTCTGACGTTTGTAAACAAAAAAAACGATATTAATGCAAACAGTAATTTGGAACAATTTGGAAAAAAGGAAGCACGACCAAAGACAAGACACCGGCAGACTGAAGCATGCACGTACTGACGAGAACGTGGCAACTGCAGATGAACTGGTAGACCCACTGAGCGAAGAAGGCCAAAAAGTAACACCTCATTCAACACGCCAGATATCTCCAGGGACGGATCTAACACTGCGTAGCATCGTACATATGTGCAGCGTTTTAGTCTAAACTTTCTTTTGTTTATCAACACACTTGCTGTCTGTTATTGTTGGTTTTTCGTACATTTATATTTCACGAGGTAGTATAGCGACGCAGTTAAGATGTGGTGAAATATTTAATAATCACTTTATTGCTAACTGTCCACAGAATGTGACAGTGCAGGAAGCTTGAAAATCGGTTAATATTTGGCGAAGACATAGACAATGACAAACAGAGACGTTTTGGGGACACAGTGTTGTAAATCTGCGTAATAAAAAAACCACCAGCAATGTGATCGTTGAAGAAAAAGAAGTGGACATTTATTTCGCCAAAAAACTCAGTAACAACTAACACAATAACGATTAATTATGGCAGGCTGTCAGAGAAAATTTCAAGCCTATCAAAGCAGGCCCCCTTTAACAAATAAACTGTTGGCATACCTACATTACATAACACACCTACGTAGAATGTACAGTAGCCTATAAGCCTAGCGTGGGCAATGGCCGCAGTGCATTGGGACAGAAATGTCAGTCAGCATCAGTAACGCTCAAACTTGCGGTCGTCTTGTATATCGCTGGTAATGCTGTGAAATCCGGTTCCTAGGAAACAGATCCCACGCGCGCAGTGTTGTTTCCTGCCTAGCTCGTCCGCGTGAAGACGTCATTCACGGCTCGCCCACACCTCAACGCGCCGACTCTACCGCCCTCTGTCGACTATTTCAATGTCCCGGGAATTGGCTCCGTCGACTTGGGGGCTGTCGTCTGCGTCTGGCCGTCGGCCTATCGATAGCGTGCGACCCGAAAGACGCTGACGATTAGAGATGTCTTCCTGTCAGCGACAAACACTGATTTACTGGTGCCGTCGCCGGAAAACCGGCCAGTCGCATACTGAGAATTTCCAGCGCATGCATAATAATCACACGCACCAGAGCACAGCCACGTCGCGACAGCCGCTTTTCTATTACTGCACGCCGCCTCATCGTTATTCAACAGCACAGTGCAGTTAATACTAATAATAGTAGATGACCGTAATAAATATGTGCAAGTATCGGTAGGCTGAGGCTTCAAATCGCAGACGATAGATCACTCGTCAGTGAAGTGCCATCGTAGTGTCATTATTAAGTTAGTAGTTGGTTTACTTGTAATTTTTTGATAAATATCGTAAATATTATACCGCGTTTTCCATAAATAAAATCGCAAAAAAACGTAAAACAAAAAATTGTAAAACCGCCGAATTAAAAACAACAAAAAAGTGATAACCTGAAAAAGCTAAAATGAAATGTTTATTATCATCATATTTATTTTTCGAAAACAACGCAAAACACAGACAATCACAACCAAATCAACATAATCGGAAAGCTGCCACAAAGCACAAAACTTACTGACTGGCCGTCTTAATTATGAGTAATTAATATCTTATCACAATTATATATTTACCTTACGTTAAATACTATTTATAATAATATTTCAGTTTTTTTGAAAATTATTAAACATGATATCACACCAAGTTTTTTAACAAAAAAATCACTCGTCAAGCTTTTCTGTTTTAAAAATTACCTTCCATTTGTTTCGTACATTGACTTGATGTGCTTTCGAGAGTGAATTACAATAGTATTTTATTCACACGCTGTATTTTGTTCCTTTGCTAAGTGGCTGTCATTTGTTTCACAGAAATCCGTTAGCACTGCTAGGCCTATGCAGATTCTTATTGCCAGCACAATTGGAAAGTAGTATATATGATCGTTTTTGTCATTCAAATCTCGACTTCCGTACATATACAATAATGTATGATGTACCTCGGCCTATTCATCACTGGCGAAAAGCTAATCACGGCCAGCTCGATGTCGCATTCTAGGCTATATATAGGCAGCTGCTCGTGTACAGGACTGACCGTCAACATTGCACTGCTTGTTGGCACCCACCGTATGTATAATTAGTTAATTACCAACTTCCGTCAACATCATTCCGTCGTCAGATGAAGACGGAAGGAACTCTTATGTATCACGGTCTATCACTATCACGCTCGTCGTGACTATTTTCATGCTGTAGCACATGGGCCGAACCAGCGCAAACTACATCTATCTATCTATTTATGTATTCATTCAGATATCTCAATGAAAGTCTACGGCCGCGCAGTGGCTCCGACCAGCAAAAGGCCTAATGCAGTTTTTACATTAACGTGGGCAACACAAGAAAGACACACGTAAAAATTAGGTTCCATTTGTGTGACTAATGAGACAAACGACGTTTATTTGCATCGTGAGCACAGGAACGCAAGCCAAGTGATAATAACACAAGAAATATTTTAGATTGTGACCAATCTAATGTACTCCTCGCGCGCATCATTTTCTTCTGTAATCTTTTAACTGCTTTTTAGTTTCTTTCTTTTCACACCGCAAATAGCGGTGTTGTCAGCATCACCTCGCCGACAGCATCAACCGTGCAACTGACGTCATCACGTAACGTGACCCCAAAAGGTCAAACTCGTGACCCCATTATCTTTGAGGCGCCATACCTCCATAACGGTGCTAGATAGACGCATAGTCTTGTCCATAGTGACCATGCGTCTATCTAGCACCGTTATGGAGATATGGCCGTTTGAATTTCTTCCAGGAAGGCTCTTCCAGGAACAGGGTCGGTCGTTGGTCGGTCGTCGGTCGGTCCTCAATATTACACTGATCTTTTGTACTTCTCTTCGCTACGTTAGGAACATGGCGCGCGTGGAGTAATTAATACACATTTTGAGACGGGTTGCCAGAAAAGGCAAATCGCCAATTTATTTCTGCGCACCTGAGTCAAGACGTTGATGGCACAACATACGAATGTTATACGATATGAGAAAATTAGTCAAAGACATCAAAATTCAAAAATTTGTTTGCTAGACTTTATATTTTAGCTTATTGAATAACTTATTTCATCGTCTGTTGACACGTGCTTGTCTTAAATTGTTCATAAGTGTACACTTTTAGTTCTATTTTTTTCAAGCTAAACGATATTGTTGACACGTTGTTATTTTTAAGCATCCCGCAAAAAGTGCTAACCAATGTCACTGCACATCTTATTTAGTTCAACGACTGCCACTGACTGTTAAGAAGTCCCTTAACACTAACAGTTTCACTATAATCTTACATAGCATGCACGACTATTTGATCAAAATTTCCTGACAAGTTCTTATCCCTTTACTTTAGTCAATGAGATAAAGAACTGGCGGAGAGAGAACAGAACAGATTATTGCCCCATATTTTGCCATCACAGTCATCCAACGCACAGACTTACAAATAAGCCGACAGAAAAGATAAGAGCCTGATGACGTGCACGTGAAGCAACATAACGATATTACGAGGAAAAAGAATTGCTGTCGCAGAATAGTAACATTAAACATACTGCATTATACATTTCAGAAGAGATAGATTTCCCAGAACGGAAACAGTCAGTGCGATTATTTTTGTCATGACGTCTCTGCGACTATGGCCTAGGTGCAATCATTAATCAACCTACCGACTGGCTAACCGTAAACTACTAATAAGCATGCAACTTATATAAAATATCGAAAAATGAATGCAGACAGAATGATTACAAAAACACGGCACATACGGTGTCGCGTGAACACGGCAACAGCGCAAGATAAATAGACAAATTGGCAGCTGATGCGTGTAATCGGTGTCTTAATTGCGTAGGGCATTAGTGATTAGTGAGTAGAACGTTTCCCGAGAGCAACAACTAGGCCTAATTCTCTAGAATGATTAGAACGCTGGCGTTGCCTCTATGTTAACTTAATTTACAGTCATTATGTATACACGTGCTTCAGCATGGATTGTCTACTGACATTTTTCACTGATAAGCTGGCATAATCCTTGGCCGTAGTTGTCCGTAGTAATTAATTAGTAAAAATAAAGATAATTTGTCGCGCTTCGTAGTATGTGCGTCACCCGTTAGTCACAATTCATGTACTGTGGCAGATAATACTTCAGATGATAAGCATGTCGAAAATAACTTTAGAAATGTAATCAGCATTTTCAAAAAAATCAAGAAGTGTTTTTTGAATACATTTGACAAGAAATCTGAGCTAATGCTCATGAGACGCGCGAGAGCCTATAGCAGTTCCTGTTCGCAGGTAATCTTAGTCTATCCATCCATTTTGTCGCAATTCACTCTTTTGCAGACAAAAATCGCCAAAAATCACTAAAACCCTTATTTAAGGGTTCAAAGTCAATTAAAATCATCAATGTTGACAGTCCTAGAAAGTTCGTTGCCAGTGCTTGTTATGTTAAGCAGCATGTCTGTGCCTATCTGCAACCATTTTCAAGTTAGACAAGCCAACAGCAGATAAATAACCACTTTTTAAAGGAGACCAGTGCTGTTAACAAGGCCAGACCACTCAAGGCCAAGGCCAAAGCCAAAGCCATTCCATAATGCAAAGGCTTACGACAAAAGATAAAGTAATAAAATCCTGTTTTTCAAGTACTCCTACATACGCAATTTACAGAATTTAATAACATCAGCTGCATCACTCATCATTGACAACATAATATGCAGAAATGAGTAGAACTATCCAGTTACTGACAGTCAAAACAGTCCTAGTAGTAGTTCGAAAGTTATTATAATTACCCAGACATTGAAAGCCGAAGAACATTTTGTCAGCTACAAATTCCATGTAAAAGATGAAGTACCGGTATTAAAAACAGTTTTATCAGATACAAATTCCATTTAAAGATGAAGCAAAAAGCCTGTTTTTGCAGTACTGCAACATAAGCTAGTTAAAACAGTTCCACCAGTAACTGTAAGTAAGCAAGAGACGTAGATCTAAAAATATGACAAAAGCGATAGTGAACAGAGGCTATGGCTCTAAGTCACATCATTCCGACATTCTAACATAACAAATGTAATCTATCACGATGGTGAATTTTGTAGTCCCACGAGACTTTGGCGGTGGTCTTGATTTTTTGGCCAAGGCCAAATCTCTAAGGCCAAGGCCAAGACCAGCCTATTGCAAGGCCAAGCCAAGGCCACAAAATTTGGCCTTATGGCCGAGGCCAAGGCCAAGGATTAACATCACTGGAGGAGACCCCTCTTTGACCCCCACGTGCGCAGGCCTCCTTGAACCTATCGGGTCCAGACTTGGATTGCTAAAATCTACATTCAATGCTGAAGATTTCGGTGCAATTCACTCTTGAAATGCGGGTAGCAGCCCGAAATTGCAACAAAAATCACTAAAACCAACTATTTTGGTGGTTCACGGTCATTCAAGGTCATCGTTGTTGACATTCTTAAGAAGCTCGTCGCCAGTGCTTGTTATGATAAGCAGCATATCTGTGCCTATCTGCAACCATTTTCATCTTAGACGAGCCAATAACAGTAGATTAACGCCTTTTTAAGGGGAATGCCTCTCTTTCTCCCCCTCATTGGTGGGGACCCACTTCACCCAGTGGCATAAAATTTTGTCACGAAATACTAGAGACACTAAGCGGTGAGAACCCGAAGACTCTATCTCACCTGAGCTTGGAATGGTACCGGGACGTAACAGACACAGACACAAAATACAAAACACCAAGACAGAATTACCATAGCTAATCAATCAATCATTTAATTCATATCAGACAAAAGTTACAAACATAAAATCAATAACGCAGTGCATGTGGGATACGCGCTATAGCTGGCTATGCTAGCTCTCGCGCGTAAAAAAACTCGTCAGTCTCAAAAACGTCAGTCGAGGCGTAGCGTAGCTTCGTCTCGCCTCGCAATTTCACGCTTTTCGCTTCCGTCCTAGCAGCGGAGGCGGCGCTATGTACAACGTAGTGGCGTCACGACGGATCGGCTTGGCGTCATGTGTATTCTGCGGCGACAGAGTCCGCCTGCCCTCGGCCTTCGTTCATTGCTGTGTGGACAGTGCGTTAGAACCGGTGTCACATTAAAATGTATCCCCGTGAAAAATTCGCCCGAGGAGAGATATTCACACATTTCATATGTCTTTTTTTATTAAAATATTGCCGGCCCCATAAAGTCTTCCCATTTTAGGATCGCCCCCCCCCAGAAAGTTTCTCCCCCAGCCGCCGGGCGGGGCGGATTTTTGCCGGTAAATTGTCGGCCAGGGGAAAACTTTTCTGGGGTCACAGAGTCAGTCGCCGCAACTGGTGCGGCGCGGCGTGGGAAGCTTTATAAAGCAGCAACAGCCTGTTGAAGACGTCATCAGCCGACGTCGCTCCTTCAAGCATTGACAGTACAAGGATCACATAACGTCCTTATTATCTACTGCAGGTTTACGTTTCATAATCGAACTGCGTCAAAAGCCTACTGCTACAGGTATGCTATAAACGCCGTCTGTCTATGGTACTGTAGTATTTTTCAGGAGGGTTCACAGTCATATTGCGAGTGGGCCAAAAAGTGAGACCACGTTGTTTTATGGCCATTAATTTTAACGTAGGCTGTTATTGATTTAATTGGCATTAATTTTGGCAGAAATCAACGTTATTTTTTTAATATAAAATTGTAATTTATCAGCATTTAAATCAACTTCAAAAACAGAATGATAAAATCTAGTGAAAAACAATAGTCATAATACGGGAAACATTTTTATAGCTTTTATTGAAAAGTGTAAACGATCTCTGAATAAGTAAGGACTTAGTTCTGGAGTAAAATGGATTTCAAGAAGTTTGTTGAAAAAAGTTGTTCAAATGTATAATTCAAAATTTCTTATATTAAGAATTAATGGAATGGCGTTATTTTGTAAACTTATTTATAAAACGACTCTCGTATCTATCTGCCCATTTACAGGGTGTGCCAAAAAGTAAGCTGTTGTATTTTATGTCGCTAGACTATCTTGTAAAACATTAATGTCCGAAAACGAACAATATCTACAGAATGATGGACAAAAAGTCTACAGCAATGGTAAATTTTTTAGCTTTTAAAATTTTTTAGCTTTTAACTTAAATGTGAAAAATAAGTTATAGTAAGTGTTAAAATGGTTTACATGGTTTACAAAGTATGTTTTTATTTTTCAGCAAAATAATACACAGCTGGTATGGCCGCACAATCGAAATACAACGCTCATGCTGTTAACGGAGCAAGATTGCAGCCATCAACCAGCATTAATGTGCATTAAAATTAATACACAGTAAAATCGTTCAAATTATTTGAAAAGTACAATAAGCTATTCAACAAGTCTACGTAAATGTGACGGACATATGTAAGCTTTTGGACAGTGGAATATTTTTCAAGTTGGCCCATAATCGACGAAGTTGCATCGAGCGACTGTACGATATCGTTGGTTTGTAGATATTTATGTTTAACAGGGTAGTGTAACGACATTATAAGTGTGATGTGCATGCCGCTGAGTAGCAAATTTTTTTTACAAAGTCCACTATTGAAAACAATTGTAAAAATCGGTTGATGTTTAGCGAAAACATGGAAAAAGTACATTAGCTTACTTTTGGCCCACCTTGTATAATGTTTATGTCCACAGATGTGCTTATGCTGCCTTCGCTGTTTGGTTCTCTACTGCAGCTTTTAAATGTCTGTCTGCCACCAGTGACAAAGGTCATCCGGACATTTTCTGCAATCTCATCTCTCGACTGGTCATCCATTATCCCAAATACGGCATTGTTGATTAGTCTTTCGTCTCCCGTTCAGCAAATATGTCCAAACACATTTAGCTTCCGTTCCATTACAGTCTTCGCTATACGATTCTTGTCGCAATTTCCATCCATCTTTTAACTGTGACATTTAGTTATTTTCTACTGTCGACAAAGTGTGCAGAATTCACCAAAACGCCGTGTCACACGTTGTCAACTTTTTTTCTGTGTGTATAGAGTCCGTAATTTTCTCGCTTACACGCTGAACACATGCTTTGTGTCACTAACGGCCGATATAGCTCCTCTGCCGCTTCCGCTTTCTTACAGAATAAAAATTTCTTTGCTACAGTTATTAATGATCCATGTTAGCAAATGTGTCAAGTATACAAATTCGGCAACATTTTAAAATTTTCTCAGATGAAATCGTCAGATATGTTCAGTTTGAGTTTTACCTGATGCAAATCAACCATTGTCGACCTCCGTGATTAGATTTCAGTCCGGCAATCGGCACCATCAAAAAGGTTATGGGGTCCATTTTCCGGCAGATTTTGACTTCAAACAAAATTTGCTTTGCGAAGTTTGTGCAATATTCAGTCAGTAATTGATCAAGGTCAGTCAAGGCACAATTTAATTTAGATAAATGTACAAAACATTAGTTTATACACTTGTTAACGGCAACATTTAAGGACTTGCATATCGAAAACAGCAAAAATTACAAAAGGTGATATCACACTGACTGTGTGTCAATGTGCTGCTGAATAATATCACCTTTTGTAATTTTTGCTGTTTTCGATGTGCAAGTCCTTAAATGTTGCCGTTAACAAG
>Ga0209367_1007134_pt1 | contig 15422 bp, 8 predicted proteins | sample WorMetLIZISLAND2_FD_187412 | JGI IMG/M metagenome (GOLD analysis project Ga0209367, IMG submission 187412) | Marine gutless worms symbiont microbial communities from Max Planck institute for Marine Microbiology, Germany - Olavius geniculatus... ... | reverse complement strand
GGTGTGGGACAACCCTGCAGGAGTTAAGCCACGCTGCCCTAGATAGGCAGCGGTGGGCAGCGATAGTAACAATGGCGTCAGACACCAACGGGCATTGAGCCCACGGTTGTCGATGATGATGATGATGATGTGTCGCGAACAAATCAGAAGCGCATAACGTGGACGAGGACAATGTCAAGTGTTGAATGTATCTGTCTGTTCTGATGTTTTGCTGTTTTTATAATCGGATTTCTTCAACATCACGAATAAGCTTTTGATCACGGTTCATTCATTCATATATCGATCACATAATTATTTCTAGGCCTAGCTATATTATTGATTGACTTATACATAATCACTGTTTGTTATTTGTTTGCTGTTTGCTGTCGATGTCAGGTGGGCGTAATTACGTCATCGATACGTCATCTGTAAACAATCCTGCAGCCTCCGCATCTCCTAATTGATGTCTTCGTCACTACGGATGACTGACCGTGTTGTGTGCCAGTCAGCTATGAGTGAATCAGAGAAATTCTTCGCGGCTGTCTTATGATCAACTTTTGTCGCTGTCTAGCGCTTCCTGTGCTAAAACATACGCTCCGTCTGTACTTCATCACAGACTTAACTTGAATTTTAGGCATTATTCGGGTTATCAAGTTCAATTCACTATAGGAGAATTTGTGTTCGCCCGTTTTATAGCGAAACTTTTCAAAACATGCTAGGGCAAGTTACTGCCAAATACAGGTTTGAGGCGACTGCGCCACGGAAACAGAAAGGCTGCAAAAATTTTAGAAGTTTTCATATTTTTTTGCTTTTGTGGTAATATTATATTCTCGTGCTAAAGCAGTTAGTTGTCTACTCTTAACTTATTTTTGCTGACCTCCATAATTGAAAACAACGGTTATGTACGGGTATTGGTTACGAACATACCGGTGCTGTTTGGCGAATACAAATTGTCACGCATATCACCAGCCTGTCTGTCCTAACAATTATAATTCTAAGCTGTTATCATTTGCCTAGTATTGAAACTCTGCAGAAATTCTGCTAATACTGAATGAATAATATACACCGTGTCTCTAAAAATTGTGCTTCTTTTATTTTTGAGTATGCTAACTTTGTAAAACATTGCCCAATTTTTTGATAATTTTTGGCACGCAACATCATTAAGAAACTGGACGTAAACGACTGTAGTTTTGCAGCTTTGACCACCATATCTTAATACTATTGCTACATTACCTTGTGAAATGCAGAACTCGTAGTTTGGCCCCTTTTTGAGACACGGTGAACACTAGATTGTGAGTGCGTGAAGACCGATGTGGACTCGCGGCATTCGTCAGTCGGCTGCATGTTGTCTGCGTTTCCCAGCGTTGCGTTTGCAGACATGTCAGCGAAATCAAATTTGATAAATTTGATTAAAAGGCAAGACAAGTCATAGCATGGAAAAGCCACGATCCTCTGGCCAGCGGCGGACGCAGGATTTTTTTTTGCAGCGGGGAGGTGGGGTGCATCAGAAGATCATGGGTTTCTGCTGAACAGTTTTGCTTCTTTTCTAGTCAATGCTGTGTCTGATTTTTCCAGCTCTTTTGACAAATGGGAATGTGGTCACCGTCACGCCCTGCTTTAAATCCGCCACTGCTTCTGATGTCCTCTGACTGCGCCAATACGTATAATCCGATAAAATTATTGAATCGTCACAGATGACGTTCTGAGCATCTTGACGCAGATGCGCTAGAATGCGCTAGATGCGCTAGAATGATAAGTAGGTAAACGCGGAGGATTGATGAGCAGTGCATAATGACCGTGTCGTATTCCGTGTACATGTATATCAAAGCTGCTGAGTGTTGACATGACGTTCTTTCACGTATATTATACTTTGTGCTATGCATTTAAATCATCGTTTTGCAATCCAGCGTTCTGTTTGTTTTCAGCTTTGTGATAGTCGGCTGAGCGTACAAAATCGTACGTGTAGTTTTACTAATTTAAAGACAACGTTAGCGGTAAGACACTGGACACGAGTGTGTGAACTAACTACCTAGTGTTGCTATAGTAGGCTTAAAGTCTGCACCTACGGCCGAAAACGAAGATCCTATATCGCGATCTTAGACTAATCGTCAAAATGGTTAATGATATAGGTTCTCATAGAAAACCCATGATTTCAGAGCTACAGAGCGTAACCTGCCGTATGGGGTCACCAAGTGTGTTACGAGAGTCGTTCGATAAATAAGTTACAGGACAAAGTCATTCTATTAGTTTTCCAAATATACCTAGATAATTTACTTGTGCGCAGACGTTCGCCCATCTTTGTGCTAACCACCTGATATCAACGTGACCGGGAATAGAACCCACAACCTCGCAATCACAAGTTTAACTTCGTAACCGTTACACTACCAAGCCACGTATTGGATTCGTTGAGCTTTGCGTGCACAAACAACAAGCCGCATTTCGTCGGCATTCGTTTACTAACCACCACAAACGTCACACATATTTTTAAAACGTTAAAAACACGTTTTTGTAAAAAATACAAAAAGTTCGTAACCGTTCTGTTCATTTGGAAACTGTGTAGTTTACTTCAACTTTTACCGATGCAGCAAGCTATAGCCATGAACGCACAATCATAATCATGATAATCGTAGTCAATCATAAATGCACTTGTGCCTTATTTACAACAATAAATGTACAAAACAATAAGTTTGTAAGCTTATACTTGTCGACGACAACTGCGGCGCAAAAAAATGAAAGTTGTACTTTAAATGCTGCATGAAGAAAAGAGAGAAGTGGAGAAGTTTATCAAGAAGTTTCTGAACAGAAAATAGTCAGACGAAACACAGAACAAACCGGTGTACTCTGGATGAACTGTCTCCGAGTCACCGCTTTCTGGCAACTATTCAGCGCCGTAAATTGAGGTACTTTGGCCATGTTGTCAGAGCTGAAAACCTCTGTACAGATACATTACATGATCGCATCAATGGTATCAGATATCGAGGCAGACCAAAACGACGCTGGTCAGATGATGTGAAGGACTGGACTGGTATATCGATTTCAGAGTGCATCACGATGGCTAGAGACCGAACAGCATGGAGATTTTTTATGTCGTCATCACTGGTATTCAGTCTTCAAAAATGAGAAAAAAAATAGCAACATCAACAAGACGCGGATTGCTCAAAGTGTTCATTAAGCTGGAAATTTTTAAAACATCAGTGCGCAGAATCAAGAAACGGGAATTAATACTATAATGCAAAGTGCAGTGTTGTGAACTTCATATTTTTGTGATGTGCTTTAAATAGCAATAAAATTGTTGTTGTGTGTTTTTTTAACGTATACTGCACGTAATTTTGCATGACGTAATTTACAGTTATTACGTCTAAAGCGAAGAGTTTTTGTTAAATTGTAGTGATTTCTTTTTAAGTCTACTTTTTAGCGATTACCGAAAAATTAATTATTAGCGAGGTTACTACGCTAACGATTAGATGAGTTAAATAATAGTAGCGCCTATACACAAGTGTCCGAAAAAAGTAACCCTCTATACATCGTACAATAGAAATGTCAAACCTGAATGAATATGAATAAAATTTCGTATACGTTATTCTCAATAAACGGCTAAAACAATCGTTGAATTTTGTTAAAAATATTACTTTTAGCGCAGTTATTAATTGAATCGACAACGAAATATTTTCGTTACCAAGTACGTGTAAACCTTTTTGTTACTGTACATTTGCGTGACTTCAACAAACAACATTTGATTCTGGCGATATTTTACATTAACAATGCACTATTTATTGCCAATCAAACTGCCAAATTTTAATTAAATTTGTTAACCGAGTGAAGAATGCAAAATCTAACCCAATTTTAAGCTTTGGATTCGGCTAGTTCGTTATGAGTTTCGTTAAATGGCGGTGTATTTCGCCTTTTCAAGCGACATATCGTACTACTGTGGATCTCGTTTGTGTAATGCGAATTTCCCTTATTAGTCGTCGATTTCGCTCTTTAAACTTCGATTTTTCGCTAGTTCGGCTAGTTGCGGGACATGTAGATTTTGCTCATTTACTCCGAATTTTGCTTTTTAGACTTTGGGTTTCGCTTATTAGTCGTAGATTTTGTTTTTTACACGTTGAATTGCGCTTTCTAGTTTTCAAGAATTTACGTGCATTTCGTGGCTTTGGTAAATTTCGCTATTTAACCCTTCTATGCCTAGGCTTTTTCGGCAGCCTTTCCAGCCTAAAAGGGGATCAATTCGACCCCGTCCACTAATACTCGCAATTTGTTTGATATTTTGCGGCATTTTACACATCACTTGAATGGATTTTAGAAGAGAACAACAGAACTGTCTACTATATTTTTTTAGTAAAAAACTAAGTAAGTAAGTAAGTAAAACAGTATTCTATATAGCGCATAAGGTTAAAATTAACTGTTTTTGTCTTCTGTCTGAAGTTAAAATATATTATAAGCAGGCCTATTTTTATTGCAGAAACGCATTAGCTATTTAGATAAACAACAAATAAACACGAAAACTGAGAAAAATGCCGTTAATAATAATTTTCAGCATCAACAGCAATACCGGAGAGCTAATTTTTCGGTATTATCCGATATATTACAGGACCTGAAAAACCTGACAACAGACATGTCAAGGGTAAGGTTGTTTGTAATATGTCAGAAAAATGTCTTTGATGCTTAGGAACAGATACACAAAATATATTGATGGTATCGGCGCAAGACAAAAATAATTCTTTAAAAACCGCAGGAGTGGGTCGTATATTGACCCCCTTTTAGGCATAGGAGGGTTTAGCACTGGATTTCGTGGATTACGTGGATTTCGTTTTTAGTCGGACCACGCGTGCACATCAGACAACAGCAATATCTTACCTGATAACTCTCAGGCTACATCTCTAGATGCGATTTTACAAAATAGAGTCGCCTACAGAAACTTGCGCTGCTTGAAGCTTCATTTGATTGCTCGCACCGATGTTTTACGCGACTGTATTTGATAAATCAAACCAGTCATAGCTCAGTCTGCGCCTGTGATTCGTTCGCGGCACACGCCGCTACATTGACATGTTTGTACTGACGACTGGCCGGTTGACTGATCGATCTGATGCTGATCGACTGATGATCGTCTTCTCCCCCATCTCGTCGCTGTGCCCTGCAATCGGACAAAGCGACCGTGTGATTGGTGTAACGACGCCTTTCATAACTTTTTGCTGTTTTCGATGTGTCAGTCACTGCATTTCGCAGTTAACAAAAGTTTTATACATTTGAAAATATTTTTTATTTACCTTAAGGAATTTTCCTGTATGAAATTGCGTACCAAATGTGAAATATCTGTTTGGTAGTTTTCGAGATATTTAAAAAAAGTATTCCTCTAAAAATAGACGCCACATGACCTAGACCACGCCATTTTTCGAGATATTTATTGTGCTGCACTATACCGGATTTACCCATATGAGTTTGTGTACCAAGTTCACAGTCTCTGGCTTTAGTACATTTCGAGACATTTGTAACGGTATGGTTATTTCCAAATTTAGCTATGTAACCCAATCAACGACAAATTTTCCAAAAAAGTTCCACCCTGGGGGATTTACCCGAATGAAGTTGCGTACCAATCGGACAAAGCGACAGCCGAGGTTGACGCCGGTGGCGGTTGACCGAGCTTCAGTGTTGTTGTGCTTGGCTTGGTCCTTGGCCTTGAGGTGTCCTCGAGGGCAGATTTTGAGTGCTTGCTTTGAGATTTGAGTTCACGTTAACCTCACTGCCGAGCTTCAGGGTGGATAGTAGGCGTCTGACGCCCGCCTGGAACTCGCGGTACTTGGCGGCGTAGATGAACGGGTTGATGCAGCAGTTGGTGAACATCATCACCGCAGTCACGTGGTACAACCAGCCGCTGTAGTCGATGCCGCTGCCGTAGAAGCTGGTGATGATCACCATGTGGTTTGCTGTGACGCAAACGATGAAGCCGCAGCAGACTATCAGCGACGTCACAGTGACGTCATGCTGTGACGTCACTGTGACTTGCAGTGACGTAACAGTAACGTCATTGTGACGTCATACTGTGACGTCACTATCAGCGACGTCACAGCCGCGTTACGCCCGGTCGAGTTTACCACAGAACAGCCCGTGAAAGGCTGAAACAAGCCAACATGTTGCTAAGCTTTGCGGCTGTCGACCTAGCAATGCGCACTCATCTACTGTATTGTGTAACCGTAACTTTGGTAAACACGATCTTTAACTTATTAAACTGAAAATCGGCACACCTGTCTTGGAAAACGTTCACACAAAATTTGTTTTTTACGCGTTTTCGTTTTTGAGTTACAAACCCGTACGCGACTGACAGCAGAGGGGCAGACAAACAGACGGGGGGGACAGGCAAGATCAGTAACACAGCCTATCAAGATGGTCGCATGATAATAAATAGAAGGCGCTCGTCAAAAGTGTTTATTTCCGCCAAGTAAAGTAACTTAAACACTAGGATTACTACTACTACTACGAAAACGAGAACGAAAACGAAAACAGCATTGCTACTGTGACGTCACGCCACGACGATAGCAGCTGCGCCATGGCGTAAATCATAATAGCAATGACACCATACGTGTTGAGTCACTGATATGTGCCCACACAGCCACACACACACCTATACACAGACATACACAGCGATTACATTACCTCTTCCAGTTCACGACGTTCACTTTGGTGGAGATAATAAGACAACACACAGATGACAACGTTTATGGTGCGATCGTCATTAAACTGACACTGCAAGAGTTTATCCGATTCATTTGATAAATGAAGCACAGTGCAAGATGCAGACAAAGATACAAAATGTGGGCGATGCGGCAACGAAAACAAGAACGCTTTGTTGTCGCAGTGCACACCGAGCGATGTTTGCGTTTACGTTTTAAAGAGCGTAGCGACGCAACTGACCTGAACTGACACGGTTTAGTTTTTGACAAACTGACCAATGAGCGAGCAGGGTGGGCGTGCGCGTAGTCACACAGTCGCCAACGCCGTTGCTTAATGTAATGTATTCCTGCTTTTCTACTGGTCAGTACGTCAAAAACTAAACCATGTCAGTTCAGTCCAGTTTAGTTACGTCGCTCTGTACGCACATTCACGTTCTTTTTTTCAATGTCATCTCACATGCTACGCTGGTTATAAATAAGTAACTGAATTGTTGCGCGAGCGACGTACTTTAGCCGAGATTAAGAGTCGTTTCCGTAGAACAAAGTCATGATGTTGGGGCTCCGATCCAGGTCAACAACTCAGCTTTTTATCCCTTCGGGGTTGGCAAATCGAGTACCGGTCTACCTGGCTAAAGTTAAAACTGTTTGCGAGCTTACCCGTGTCGGGTGGCAGGTGTAATCCCTCGTGGCACGTGACTCTGAAATGTGTTTTCACCATGGCTTACACGTACGTCTGTCTTTTTAATTAGTCTAATACGTGTGATGTTAGACGTCGTGATTAACGAGTTACCTTGTGCGTTAGCACGTAGACAATTCTGGAGTAGCAGAATATCATAATCAGCACTGGCAGAACATAGGCAGCTACAAAGCCCAGTGTGATCATTGACTTTTGCTACAACAACAACAACAACTACTACTACTACTACTACAAGTACTATTACTATGATCCAGGGATGAGTTTAAGACTAACATATCAAGGCCAAGGCCAAGATTACAATTGTTTGTCCTGGAGGTCGAGGACAGTTGTCGAGGCCCCCATCCATGCTATGATCATTGACTGTTGCAACGCGTCGCTGCGGTTGGCGCCCCACGGCACACACGTGTTTCCAATGATATCAGTGCTCAGCGCATCCAACGTCATGAAATAAGCCGCCATTGTGACGCACATGATCACGATTGTACCGCACACCAGACGCCTTCGGAACTTCAGCTGCAAATCACATTAGCCTATACAGCTTTGTGCCAAGTGAGTCGTTTTTATCGTTCAACGTAACCACTCAGGCCAACTCAACTTGGCCATTCCTCTCCGTGGGTAAAAAAAACAATAAGTACTGGGCTTCAAAGTCGAAGCAAAACTGAAGTAAGAAGCCAAATTATTTTCTCGAAGCAGATATCGAGACATTGAAAATGTTGTCGTCACTGATTAACGGATATTTCAAACATAAAATGATCCTACGTACGATGTATGTTTGTCATCGGAAGTGACCGGATGTCGTTTCTGGTCATGTGCTTGCTTACTTTTTACCTCACGTAAATTTCTTTATTTGGTTCTTTCTGCAAGTCGTCTGCAGGAAACACAATAAATTTAACATATACAACATATTGTTGAATTTGTTGTCTTCTGGGAAAAAACTTGAACAAAACTAATTAACAAAATCCTAAGTTAAATCGCTAATAAACGTGCACAGATATTAAAAATTAAAGGTAGATTGCTTACATTGTTATTGTACCAGAACGGATAGACGACAGCGCAGTATCGGTCGAAGGTCATGAGCACGATGCCGTAGGTCGATATGAAGGTGACGTACCAGAGCGGCTGTCTGCCTATCCACACGTGACAGACCACCTGGTCGCTGACGTTGTCGGCTGACATCCGACTGTTATCAGGCTCGACAGCAGCTATCATCAGCGTGAGGAATGATGCCAGCGTGTCCACGACGCTTTGATAAACCATCAGCATGTTCATCGTCTGCAACACGAACGGCACACATTTAGCTAAGAGCACTGACGAGCTACAATCGTGCAAAATTTGATTAATCTACGTCAATTGGCGGCTGTGTTATTACGTTTTGTGCAAAAAAAACAAAATGGCGGTTGCCGCCATCTTAGATTGTAATTATGTAACACTGGACCCCTTACGAAATCCACTTGTGGATTTGAAATTGTCCTTCAAATTTCGCGTTGATCGAGTTCGTACTTTTCGAGATATCACAATTCAAAAATTTCGAAATTTTGGCTTAAAATGCCTATTTTAGCCCCCCCAAAAATCATGTTTTGGAAAGTTTTGACCCCTAAATGTTACTTTTTAACATCGAGACCCCTAGAAAGCAACAAACACGCAATTTAACGAAAGAATCTGCGGCATATATGTTATAGAAGCTGAATTATCGCCAAAATTTCCCAAATTTCGTTATTTTGTTCCAAATTTTGTTGTCATGGCAACAGAGGTCGGCCGGGGATAAATATAAATAACACCATTAGATAGCTCGTCCCCGAAAATCATACCAAAGAACCAAAAATTACGATTCTATCTTGCACATAACCGGAGTTATGACAGTTCAAATATTTTAAAAAAATTTTCCCTAGGCGCCATTGTAATTTTTCAGATTTTACGAATAAATAGATTATATAGCAAATTTTAAGTTTTTAACCCCAAAAAAGCACACTCTTGCTTGAACTTTATAAAAATAATCGGCCCTTTGACATGCACTAATTTGCATTTACAGCAAGGAAAATATCGTGAAAGCATAAAAAATTCAACAAAATTTTGACTTAATTTCAACAAATTTGTATAAAATATGACCGCAAAAATTAACTTAGCATTTACAGTAGAAAAAGCGCTTTAATTTGACGAGTTATGACATATGACATCGGCGTATAACTCTATGGGACTGCTATACGAAGCACGTAGGCCTATGCACTGGACATTTTGCCTTAACAGACGCTAGGGTTTGAAATGAAAAACGCATTGTAAAATATAGCTGCCAACAAAATAAAATTTCACAACCATCCTTTTCTGAAGCTCTACACATGTGCCTTTAATAAAAATGTGGTTACAACTTGTTCTACCGTGGGGAGGGATACCCGACCAGTTTCTGGCTTTCGCCGCGGGGCTCGCACAATCAGTGCAAGATAAAGTGACATTTTACCTCAGATTCGGCGGGTTAAACTCTTGTTATTGCGCACCATACAATACCAATCGACTTTTGCTTACATACATACTTACTTACTTATTACAAACTCCTGAAAAATGTTTATTGCATTCCAGGGTTCGGAAGTCGGGACAACTGCAACACAGCCGCTATACAGAAGAAATTTTGTATAGCAGTTGAAGCTTATTTCTGAGATGCAAGTTCGCTGTCTGTATTTTTTTTAATTCGCGGTCACACCTAAATAATTGTTTATCTCCACCATCTGTCTGCAGCGATATAACGCGTCAATAACTCTACGTCTGCTACGAGTGTTTTCAAACACCAATTTTGACAAATGCATGCCCCAGGCGAAAAAAGAAACTGTTCTAAAACTTAATGTTCGTCTGCAAAACACTCGAAGTGTTGCGTATATAGGGTAGGCCAAAAAATGTCGCCATTTATTGTACGTCTCATAACTTCACCAAATATTAACCGATTTTCAAAATCCTTTCACTATCAGAATCAGAAGACAATTTGCAATAAAACTATTACTATAGATCTCACCACACCCAAAGTGTGTCACTATGCTACCTTGTGAAATGTCAGATGACGCACTCAAGCCAGCGACGCCACTGACTAGTTGCGTGATCAACGTTGACCGAGCCTGGCATGTGGCCCCCAAACAACCCAGACTTAAATCCAGTCAATTATGCTGTTTGGGATGCTCTTCAACAGATGGCTTATCAATGTTGACGATTCACGACAGTCAACCAGCTAAAGAAAGCCATTGTCGCTGAGTGGAACGAAGTGCCGCAGCGTTTGGTTAATCGCACTATTAGTTAGTGGTGTCGCCGGTTTCGATGCGTCGTCCAGCAGCAAGGCGGATATATTGAAAATTTGACGTGAAAAATGTGAGCTGTGATTTTTTAGACAATAACTAAGACAACAAACACGTTGTTTCTGTTGTTAATTTCTTAAAAGGTGTTGTTACAAAAGTCGTTTTGTTTTTAATTGTTATTCTTAAGATACTGACATTTCACAAGGTAGTTTAGTGACACACTTTGGGTGTGGTAGGATATATAGTTACAGTTTTATTGCAAATTGTCTTTTGATTCTGACAGTGAAAAAAAATTGAAATTAGTTAATATTTGGTAAAGTTATGAGGTGCACAAAAAATGGTGCCATTTTTTGACCCACTTTGTATACTCGTAGTTTAAGCTTAATACACACCGTGTCCGGAAAAAAGTAAACCCCTAAACATTGTACTACAAAAATGACAAATCTATACGAATTTGAATAAAATTTTACAAACTCAATCCCCAATAAATTGCTGAAGCGGGCACCAAATTTCGTTAAAAGATTATTTTTTAGCGGAGTTATTAATAATAATTGAATATCAATAAAAAAAATATCACTGTTACCAATATGGTCTTACATAGCCTACTGCAGCCGCTCTATCAGAACTAACGTTTGTTGGCGCAATTAACGTAAACGATAAAAAATGGTATTTTTACATACGATCGTGTTTTGATTAAACTGTTAAGACAAAAAAGATATAGTAGTAAAAAGTTTAAATTGCGAAATTTCCCAGCAAGCCATGGACACTGTCAGAATTAAACAAACGGTTGCTTAATACTGGACACTTTACGTTTTATAGTAACCTCACAAAAACTATCGTTTTCCTTAATAAATTTAACTAAAATTTAGAATTTTGATTGAAAATCAATGATGCATTGTTGGTGTTAAAGTTTGCCAGAATCAGATGCTGTTTGTTGGAGTTACGCAAATTTACAGGGATTTACTTATGTAACGCCATATTGGTAACGTTTATATTTTGTTATCGATAGGCCTATTATGCCTATAGGCTATAACAATTAAGAACTCCGCCAAAAAATAATATTTTCAACAAAATTTGGTGATCTTTTCATAAATTTATTGGCAATTGAGTATACAAACTTTTATTTAAATTGGTTTAAATTTAACAATTTTTTGTTGTACATAGTCTAGGGGTTTACTTTTTTACCGCACACAGTGTATAAACCTTCAATGCTTTGAAACACTTGAAGGCTGCGTAGAACCGCTCTGTAGGCTATAGAAAAGATAAATTATGATAACAACAAAACATCCAGTTTTAATGTTTCGATGTACCAAAAAGTTTTACACAAGCGTTTTATAAATAAAAACGCATAAATATAGTTGATACGTTACCTTGTTAGTGATGCGGATGAACCAGGCGAAGACGACAACGACGAAAAGGTTGTCTAAGATGCCGACTGTTCCAATGACGTAGTAGATGATCTTGAGACCGAGGTATGGGATGTTGGCAACAAACAGCGTCTGAAACTCATCATCCTGCGAAGAGAACGTAGTCGTAACGCTGTTCCAGACATCAGTCGAAATTGAAGAGTTCTCCACCATTACGAGCTAACGCGTTCACACATTTTGAGACACAGTGTATGAGGTAAATGTCACTGGCATTTCGTCACTGGTCAGTACCGTCTAGCGCTGCATTACTGCGCGATGCCATACGACATTTATAACGTATATCTACATCAAGCCATACGAACTTTTTAAACTCCCACGAAAATCGGCAACAGGCTGACTAGAAGCCCGAGATCAACAATAATCTTTTATAATAAAATCAAATCTTTACGAACGCTGCTTCATTTGCAGGAGACTATAGGCCTATGTTGAAAAGTAACAACATCTTTTGGTTAACTGTGTCATGTTACGAACTTTTTAGACTGAGATCTTTTCATCATCTGCTCGCAGTCTCAGCAGCAGTTTACACGCTTCATCGTCTGCTGAAACAACAAGGTATATAATAGCTCCCTGGTTGCCGCAGCATCGATGCAAACAAGGCTAATTTAATAATCTGCAGGTTGGTCGCTAAAGCCTTGTTCATAGCGACAAACTCAACTCAAGAAAAAAATTCAACTCAACTGAACTAAACTCAACTCACTTAATTTTCCAGGAGGAATAAACAAGTAAATATTTGCCAGCAAACGATGCAGTGTTGTGAAACTACAATGTCGGCACCAAAAGACCTTCGCTTACGCAAAGCTTCGCGCGTAATTAAACTAAGTTATATACCTTTTCGTAGCGACAAACTCGCTATGAACACTTTGTCAACTCAACTCAACTCAACTAAATCCAACTAAACTGGCCAGTTCATCATCAGTTTATTTTGCAAACACAGAACAGGACAATGTCAGAAAATACAGAAAAAACAGTATGTAAACAATAAAACTTGTGTTTCAAGGGTCAGAAAGGCCGCTACGGTACTTACAACTGCCCATATAACAAAAATAGCATGGTATAATAAGACAGAGCAAATATAAACAACCAGTACTAAATAATAAAATTAAAATGAAGAAACCTTGAGAAAATCAGAGTAATCAACATTATTAATGGTTTTCTTGAAAGAAGTTAAAGAAGTAAAATCTACTGTATGAGGTAAACTATTTTAAACATTGACTATACGCTGATTAAAAAAAACTGTGAACGACAGCTGGTAGAACAAGATGCTTTTGCAAATTTTTATGGGTGGCCACGTGTACTGATGACACTGAAAGCAAAAAACTCGTCACACTAAACATTAATCAAACCGAAACAATTTTATAACATAGAATTAAGTCATGTAACATGACATGTAACATGTAACATGTAACTCTAGGGTTGGTAATGAGAGACGTTTTAGGCGATCTTGATAAGTAAGTTGACTAAAACCACGTAGACGCTTAGTAAACTTTCTTTGAACACTTTCAATGCTCTCAATGTCAGACTTGAAGTGTGGTGACCATAGAGAGCTATTATACTCTACTATAGGCCTAACATAAACTATAAATGCTCGTACGAGGGTACTGACATCTTTAGAAATAAAAAAAACGGTGAATGGCATTTGCCCGCTTATGGGCTTTAGCAACCATATTATTTACGTGTAAACGGGGAGACATATCGTTGGACACAGTAATACCAAGATCCACACAGGAATTTACTACTGGCAATATACTGTTCAGTTGAGTTGAGTTTGTCGCTATGAACACGGCTTAACAGTAGAGATTTCTATATGCTATGACAGCCTGCCTGAGCACACACGAGTCTAAGCTCCACTAGCTTGATTCGTTGCGGACTTGTTAGACAACAAGTCGTGCAACTAGTTATACGTACATCTTGACATGACAAGAGTCTGTGAAATGTATAGCTTCAAGTTAGTTTGTTTATTGTGCAACAAAATTTTACAAGGTCGAACCATAGGCTAAGTAGTGTTAAGGCCTAAAGTAAGACCTACTGAGAAGTGAAGCGAGTGTTGTAAGCTACCGACGTTTTTGCTTATGGTGTCTTATTTGTCGTCGTTCTTTTCTATTCCTGCTTTTGTACTTTGTTTTTTGTCCTGCGGCGTATTTAAAATTTAGTAGAAAGGCATTGCTAGCACGAGCCTATAACGGCTGAGGGTCTAAAGGGGCCCAAAGTGATGTCCGGGGGCTCTGATGCCCCTACCCTAAATACGTTATTGTTTCTGTTAGTTGGGCGAGTCAGCGAGATTACTAATTAGGCTTAAATCTGATCTTTTGCGTGCAGTATCAGTAGTAATCATTAGGGCTATTTTTGTATGTGCCACTGTGTTCGCGATGTGAGTTATAGGCCTAGATTATTATTGCAAATGTTCAGATGGGCAGTCGCAAGTGCCATTTTAGCCTTGTTGCCCCCCAAAACATAACGTTTTAGTAAGTTTTTATATGCTACAGCATGTTCTTAAAATAAATAGGTTTATTTATTTTTCAGTTTTCAAAATTATTTCAAACTTAATTACTAAACAATAATAATTGTGCAACAAAGTAATCATTAATAGTCATAGATTTTTATCACACATTAACGTTGTTTTAATTTTACAATTATAAGTATTTGTATAGTTAAACTAAATTTATGATTGGATCGCATGTATATTGTGTAGGCCTATCGTGTAATATTTTTTTCCAAAACGTATGCCTGACCTATTATGGCCGTATATCTCTGTATAGTATACTATTAAAACCGAAAAGGACGAGAACGCAATAGATCAAACCATTAAGCTTTAAATGTTGAATTGAAAAACGCTAAAAGCTTTTATTATAGACCTACACACAGCCACGACCTTACACTGCAGTGAGCACTTCTACGCTTAGCCCTGGAGTTTTGAGCAGCCCAACAGCTAGAATGTACATCTTCGTTGCGTAGCATGGTGACAGTAATTGCAGTGCAACAGCCGTTAATAACGTTCTGTCAGAAGTGTCGGAAGTCTGCTCCGCCGCAGACCCGACGTATGATCATGCTTCGGAAGTAAGAAAACCTATCGGACCGCGGCACATTAACCTCACATACAGACGGACGGACGGACAGACAGCAACAACTTACGATTGCAATACTGCTGTATAGACTGAATAAACGTGAGACCTTTACTGTGTTGCGTCGAATTAAATGCGACTAACCCATAACCAACTTTGCGAGATAATAGTAGCTTACCGGTATTCTGATTAACTGTTCTCAGCACCATAAACAGAAATGTCTTTAGCAGCCGCTTGAACTGTTCAAAGTCAAGGACGCCTAGCGTATTTCAATTGAACTGATTCCAGTTATGGTAAATAAATGTTGCAATTTGATGATT
>Ga0209367_1007133_pt1 | contig 15423 bp, 8 predicted proteins | sample WorMetLIZISLAND2_FD_187412 | JGI IMG/M metagenome (GOLD analysis project Ga0209367, IMG submission 187412) | Marine gutless worms symbiont microbial communities from Max Planck institute for Marine Microbiology, Germany - Olavius geniculatus... ... | reverse complement strand
TGACTGACAATGTCTATTGTTTAGTTAAAATAATGGAGAAGGATGAAAAGATCATTGCTGCTGTTCAATTTGAAATTAAACTGTTTGATTTTTTTCTACCAGTCTAAACAGCTCACTGATTATATTTATACGGACATATACTGTAAACTATCGAAATGCATTGGACAAACTCCGTGTTCGTATGAACATTATTACCTCCGCCAAGGAGGTAATGTTTTTGCCGGACTTTGTTTGTCTGTCTGCGTGTGTACAAGATAACTCAAAAAGTTATGGACGAATCTTTCTAAAATGTTGAGGGTATGTCGGGCATGGCACAAACTACCAGTGATTAAATTTTGGGGGTGATCCGAAAGGAATCCTGGATTCTGGATCACTTTGAAATTTTCGTTACAATTGCGTTAAAAGGGGCATAAGGAAACCGCTGGCAAAGTGAATATGGTGACGCCACCTGGCGAATAACATTGCTTTGGCGGAGGTACCTGCGGGGTATGACTGCTTTCTAGTTTTGTCATATAAATGCATTCTACGGTTGCCGTTTGCCACAACTATCAAATGTTCTTTTTTCACTAAGTCTTATCCAACAGCGTTACAGAGCAAGTGAATATAAAAGTGTGAAACCTTTGATAAACATTCGTCATTCGAATAAACTGCATATACTGAACACAAAAAAAAAACAAAAAAGGCCTACATTATAGCCTATTGCTACTGCTGGGCTTCGTAATACAAGCCGATGTCGGCTTTTCCTCATGCATTTGTAATTCTAGGCCTACGCATGCATTTAGTTTGGCTGTACAGTAATCAGTGGCCCTGTGCATGCAGGATGCAGGATGAACCAAGTCAAGTACAGTAATCAAATAGCAATCAGGTTCAACATTACTATTTGCTGGCGTATAATCGTGTAGCATTGCGTAACCTACAGCTACATTAACCCTTTAGCAAAATTAGCCAGCATGTGAATTCCTACAGCAAAGCAGCTTTATAATTAATATTGTAGGCCAATTATTGCTAATATAGCCTAATTTGTACAGTGGCTCTCGAAAGCCGGATCGATTTGTTGTTTTTTCAAGACTATTCCGTTTAATTCTGTTCTTTAGCCATGTTTCTAATGGTTTTAAACACAATAAAGGTGCAGTGGGTGGAAAAACTTCACGTTTACGAGCCATAAATTTTTGCTTGTAACTGTGGAAGAATGGTTAAAATCGGTGCTGAATTACCAAAGTTATCTCAAAAATAAAACTGGGTATCCGTTTTTTGGACCACCCTGTACACTGTGTCTCAAAAAAATATCCCCAATATTTTTGACTGTAACTTGAAAACCAATTATCAGATTTTGATAATTTTTGGTACAAATATTCCTGACACAACTTGCCATCAAACGACCATTCAGTTTTTCACCTCACCCAGCATTTGTTTTTGCACTATTTGGGGAAAACACAACAACCAGCGAAATATCACTTTTTTATCTAATGCGATATAATTGCTTAATCAACATAACGCGTAAAAACACATTTTGTTTACATTTCTGACCCTTTGGCTGACATTTTATCCAGTTTTCCATTTTTCAATAGCCTGCAGTAAAATTGCTTGAAGCGTTTGCCCACTATGCGAACACAAGCAAAGAGACGCTTTCTCCATTCATTGATAGCAGTATCGATAAAGTTCTGCTCCAGACCAATGCAGGCTGTACGAGTCGCTTCTTGACTCTTCAAACATTCCTAAACTGCATCTGGTAGACACACTGCTGCATGACAGTCAAATCTTGTAACAGACCGGCTGTTGGGGCCGACAGATTAGGATAGATTGAATTTATAATAATGATATTAGTTCACACAGTCGAAGTTGCAGTACTCCTTTTGTCATGTTCATGGTCTTCTATAGAATGTTTTCCAGTAGGCGTACAGAGATCAAAGACACAGAAATAGAAAGCGTTGTTATAAATTTTGTACGGTCAGTTAGAAATAAACACTTAATCACTGAGTTTTGTCAGTTTATTGATAAATGTTTTTTTTTGTTTGTATTGTAAATATGTTGTAATCGCTACCATCCGTTGTGGTAAATAAAAATGCATATGTATGGCAAGTGAAAAAAATTAAAATTAGAGAATTTTCATCGGAATTGCTCACCGTGCTGCATCGTAAAGCTTTTTAAGCGACACCTGTTTGTTTCACACCGTTATAAGCCTACTACGCATTGTTTTGATCACTTTACCACCAATTTTAACTAACGCTAGAACAATTTAACTATTACGGTGTCGGTATTCGCATTTGATAAAAGTTAAAGTTTGAAAATTTTCTACTGTGGAATCTCTTTCTCTCGAAATCCAGTAAAACAGCGATCATTCGGGTATTTAGGCCTACAGCAACGACTTACGGTACGTTTATATATAGCCATGTTTCTGTAAGCTACGATTGGATTTTTGCAGTAGACGACAGGCCAAGGATGTACGACGTGCCCCCGAAAAGTTTGTAACTTGACACATTTAACCAGAAGTTTAAAAGACATGTAGGCTTGCATCATGTTTTGTCATTTTTCAAAATAGTCTTTTCCAATACACTAGAGTTTAGCGTTTTTCATACATTAGATTTCACCATCTGCAAATGGCGCCTTTGTACGGAAGCAAAAAGCTTTAACTCCAGGTATTCACGTCCTGCATTTCACTGCAGACGAAATAAAGCAGAAAAAACTGTGTAGAAAATCGTCAGCGTTGTTTCTAACCGCCGTTGCGAACAATTACGGTGTTTACCAGTTCTAGTTTATGTTAAACAAGACTTCTAAAATGAATAACGATAATAAACATTATTATTATCACCATCGTCATCATGAACATAATTATAATAATAATCGTAATAATCTATTTTAGTTTCGTTTGCATCTGACCTAGTGTAGCGTGGTTCTCTAGTGTTATTGCGCTTTGTATCAGAACAATTTTGTCGTGCGATGATGTCGACAAAGACGATGATGATGATGATGACTGACGTAAGATGCTGCATCAGAAATGGCCTACGTTTACCTGTCACAGAGTCGATATCGACGACGACGACTTAGATTCACCTTTCAGACCAGTCGTATTCTCTGCTCTCAGTCAAGAGCACGGCGCACTGCTGATTGATGGCATATGCAATAATGCAATTTAATTAGGCCTACTACTAGGCCTACTGTCAGCGTTGGTCGAAAATGAAGCTCTGACGCGTGCCCACTGTCTATAATTCGCATTGATTCAAACCGTGCTGGATGCAATACTGTGATGCCGTAGCAATAATTTCATGTAGCCGTGTGTTTGGCTGCAGAGTGCAGACTGCAGTTTTTGGTACGTGCGCGCGATCACTTAGTGCATTGTGAAGCCTGTGTCAAACTGAATAGGCTACATGACTTGAATACGAAAACTCTAGTGCTGTTGTGGCGTTATTTTTTATAATGCATGCGTTAACGCGTTAATTAAATCATCATATTATGTTGCTTGCTGAAGTTGTAGATGGACTACATCAAGAGTGTGACTGGAATGACGATCGACAAACTTGTAGCTGTGTCGCAGGACTGTGACAGTAGTGACGGAACGATAAAACAATTTTAATTACTTGAAGAATATTCGATCGTCAAATAACCGCTGTTTAATGGAATGTTGAAACTTATGCTTCACAGAGTTCAGTAAATTAACGTATTTGCATTAATTTTTTTAACGCACGTTAATTCTGTAATGCGTTAACGCGTTAGGCCTAAGTTAACGCGTTAAATCGTCAGTTCTAAAAAAACTCACAGTTTCCTATAACCTGCTTGTTTCTTAATTTATTTAGGCAGCAATAGGCCTATTTGTGACATTTCTCTTATTTCATTTGCATCAAAGCAGTTTTAGTTTTGTGTTCGGTTTACGTGTTAGATTAAACTGACAGCTTGCTTGCCAGTTTTTCAGCTAAAAATGTCTCTCGTATCGTAAAACTGATCAGTGTGCGCGTTAAGGGACGTACAAAACGACAGCACCGAACTGAGCTGAAACGAATAGTTTATTTCATCTTTGTCGCTTTAAACACACCTTTAGATTAAAATCAGCAGAATGTCACGTTGACTTCTCCACGCCAAGTACAGGCTATATAATGTCAGAGGTTTAAGCGGCGTCGGCGTGGTCATTGATTTTTAATCCCGCGCCGGGCCCGCACTGTTGATGGAGGAGAGGGATACTGAGACTGTGGGACGAGACAGCATCAGCAGCTAGTCTGATAGTAGCGAGATAACGATTACAGGTGAGCCGCATCCAGGTGGACGAACGACTGGATCTACTGCTCAGGTGCGTGGAACTGTAAGCACCGGCTGCTGGCTTGAGTTGTAAAGTCGAATCACTGTTCGTCGCTGCCGTTTTCTTAAGCGACAAAGAAAATAACTGACTGATCGTGCTCGAGAACTAAAACTAAAATTATTTTGCAAACGAAACTGAGTAATTTGTAAAATGATTTTAAACTAAATAAACACAAGAACCAAAATTAAAAATCGAACAAAATTTCTTTCTTAAAGCATACCAAAATGTCGAAAATTTTTGACTGAATACATTGTCGTTGTGTTTGCATAATGGCGACGACAGATTGAACTACACAGATACGTGAATGTTTTTAATTAAGTGTTTTGTATGAGTTGTGGAATAAAATACTGTATTTCTACAAAATCATACAAAAATGGTAAACATTTCAACAATTAATCTTTTAATAATGAAAGCAAAAAACAAACATAAATGACATTGTTTTTCATCAACGAACTACAGTGCGTGTTGTGGCTTTGTATGTGCGCGTCAACTGTTTGCTTTAATAATATCAGAAGAAAACCAGTGTCTTAATTACGGCAGAACCTCTTTGCGCCACATTCTAATATTAAGAGCCACGAGCAAACATCTTGTGCCATTTGACAACTTAAACTTTTCTGCTAAAATCTTGAAACTGGAAGCATGCTACACTTACTTGTCTGTTTTTATCGAAAACAGTAAGTGTGTAGGTACGTTTTACGCGCGACAGCTATCCTCTAGGCCTCTGTCTGTATGTCTGTCCGTCAGTCACACTTTGCAGCCCTATCAAAACGAAATTTTTACTGTGGGCTGCCACAAAAATGTAGTTTTTTTCGTGACAAAATTTCGTGACGCTGGGTGAGGGGTTTTTCCCTCAAACGAAAGCGTAAAAGAAAAACACCCCCTAAAATACCCCCTAAAATTCCTTATTTTACCGCTATTGGCTCGACTAGCGTCAAAACGGTTACAGATAGTTATGAAGTCAAAGTCATTTAACTGCGTAAAAAACAGTAGTTGTACGATAGAAAAGAATGGGATTGTTGGAGAACAGGACCTGCCTGTTAAGTGACGCAAACAGGAAGAAACACATCGATGCAAGTAACAGACATAATTTAATAGCGCTGCAAACTATTTACCTACGCTTTTGTGTACTATTATTCAACTTGTACTAGAATTACATAATAGATAAAAACAGACAAATTAAAAAAAACACATAATATACAAACACGCCTTAAATAATCTAGTAAAATTATAGAAAAAAATACATATAAACAAATATGCTGGGCCCAAAATCAAATCAGCATCTGACTGTCTAATCATGATCATTGGTCTTCAGGGGCCAGTTGTACGGCGTGTGTACGCCATGCAGTATTGACAAAAATATTCGCACGTATCATTATCAACCAGAATGCACTGCATATTGTGTACGAATTCTGTACCTAGACAGTACAAAACGCTCCCTGAAAATGAGTTTCGTAAGGGTAGTGTGCATAATTAACCCTATAACGTAAAGAACAAAACGCAACATAGGCATACTCAGCCAAGAATAAATGAAAAAGTAAAAAATACTTGAATACGATTTAGAAGTTTTGTACTTATTAGAACGTCACAGAGTATGTATTACGATTTATACGCAATGGAAAACGCGTATCTAAAAACGCTCTGAGTTGGTTGAAAACGATTGAAGTTACAACATAACTAGCACATGTTCGTGTTTAACCGCAAACATGAAGAACCAGACTAGCATTTACCTATGCCTAATATGCCTAATACGTACTCTAATCACCACAAAGTGTTTAGTTAAGATATCAAGACAGCATTCACATGAGACGTTGCGCAAAGCGAAAAATGGACTCATGCCGCGACAGTTGAAAACGCCAGTGCAAATACTAGACGAGCGCACTTATGCCCTTCTTGCCTGCGGTAATGAGCGCGTCTTATAAGCCTACTCTGTTCGCAGAGCTTTTGTCCGCTGCATTCTGGGCGGAAATTATGCCATGGAAAGACTGGGAGTGAACTAGTGCGACGCGACACGATGACGTCATGGTGACGTCATGACTTGGTGACGCCGAGCTGGCTGAGGACTGAGAGTACGGCCGGCTGAAGGCGTGGCTTGAAGCGCAGTGCGACGTCGTCTCGGGTCTGCTGAGCGGTGTAGTCCAGACAGGTCTTGTTGCTGAAGTTGCAGCTCCGGTAGTGGTGACTCTGGGCAATGTCATTGTGGACGTGGATGTGAACCAGGGTTGTGGTCGGCTGACGGAGCGGCCGCAGACAGTAGTGGTTGAACACCGACAGGCACGAGCGCGGGTCCACGAACGACTTGGGCGCCATCTGTCGAATCAACCAGCACCAACTTAACACACAATCTAAACCACTGTATAAAGGCGAACCATAATAAACCATGGTACGAGTATATAACCTGAACTATGGTCATCTCAGCCTTCTATTCCTCTCAAGCGAGTAAACTGAGTACCGGCCTGGCTTGGGGGAGAGCGCGTTATTTGGTGTCAGGTGGCAGGTCACACTATATGGCACTTGGCGCTCCAGATAGCTCTGCGATGAGTTTCCAATAAAAAGCACTATAGACCACTAACAACTTTAACATTTTTAAAAAGCAAAATGTAAACAGGAACGTCGAAAGCCACAGCCAGGGAAACATTCTCGCGGAGTTCGTCTGGAGAGAAAAGACTTATGCATTTTAAAATGACCTATTCTGGTGTATATTTTATATTTTTTGAGCGACGGCGGGGCCGCGGGGCCTCCAAACGTCGCGGGGTCCGTGGAAAACTTCCCCTTTTCCCTTTTCTCGACGGGCTTGGTCTACATTATGAGCGCAAGCGGAAGTCGTACCCCAGTCGGCGGAACGCGCTGTCGCAACCGAAGCGTACGCAGGTAGGCCGGCTGTCGGCTGTCCTGTTTGAACGACAGGAAGTAGTAGGTGTTGCTGAACGTGTACGTGTACGGACGGTCCTTGAGTCGGAACTTGCGGTTGATGTGCGTCGTCATCTGGGCGTAGTCGTCGTGGAAACGCGGAATGATCACCTCGTCGAAGTCGATGACGACGGCATACCGGTAGCGGTAGACATTGCGCATCATACAGTCATTGAGTGATGCTGGGCTGGCCAGCTTCACAGACGGCAGGCTCGGCTCAGCAGCCCTCTGCCACATAATATCAGTTATAGGGTGTTTACACGATCCAGCAAACTTCCAGCAAACGTCCAGCATCAGTACGTGTATTTTGAATACATTTGCTGGAAGTTTGCTGGACGTTTGCTGGATCCTGTAAACACCCCATTACACATCATTTACACGTTACACGCAATCATATACACGACAAACGTGCCACTTCTATTTACGTCGATAAAAATGCGATAGGTATTCATATTTCTGTTACTTATGCATCGTCAGAAGAACGCTGACAAAATCTGCAGCAAAGCTTACAACCAAGTCGCAAATAAATTGCTGCACCGTGTTTGAGAATGTAAATAATATTCAACCTTTCATGCAAAATCGTTAAATGGCAGTAATTATCTGCCAAAGATGTTGAGTTTGTATTCGTATAAGTCCGTCCACACAAATAAATGCATCTAAAGAGCATGCATTGTGTTGTACAGGGTGGGCCAAAAACGGCACAAAGTTATTGACACCATAATTTTGGGACCGTACGTCATAGAGTCATGTGGTTTTCAGCAAAATGTTCCAAAAAAAATTTTTTACGTGAGTAAAATCCGTATTTGAATACAGCACTTAAGGAAGGGGAAGGTGAGCCGACACATACGCTACCCGGCAGGAATTCATTTTTGTCAATGGCCAAACTGCGACTTCTGCATTTCACACGGTAGCGTAACGACAATATTAAGGTGTGGTGGCCAAAACTATAGACATTTGTGCCAAGTTCCTTCTTAATGTCGCGTGCCAAAACTTATTGAAATTGGCCAATGTTTCACGAAGCTATTAAAAAAAATTGTGGCATGTTTTTATGGACCAAGGTACACTGAAGGTAATACTGTTTTTCAATAGTTTACTTGCCAGTGGCAAAAACAAAAAATATTTAATTGCTGTATTTAAACAGTGACTTTAGTCATGTAAAGAATTTTTTTTCTGAACATTTTGCTGAAAATTGCATGACTCTGTGATGTACGGTTGCAAAATTGTGCCGTTTTTTGGAACACCCTGTATATGTCAAGAAGTACGCAAGCTTGCGGAGAGCACAGGCCAATGCCGCATTTTCAATACTGCGGCAATCATTCAACAGATACGAAATATCGCACTGCGTCGAATTAGGTCACCGATACCGACAAATATAAGGAAAATCAATTAAACACACAGATATCTGTATATCCTAGTTTATCACTTAAACAAAAGTAACGACTGGCGTTGTGCACTGTGATTAACGTGCAGTTAAATTTCGCAAAACAGTCCAGCAAAGGTCGACGTTTGGGCTCCAAGTAGCAAAGACTCCGTCGTAGTCGTCGTCGTCGTCATCAACGCTTAGCCGGTAGAGGCCGTAGCGTCGCCCAGCGGTGACCAGACAGACCGACACACAGACAGGGACGAACACACGACTTACGGCACCAATACCGCGCTTTTCGAGAACAAAAGCCACGACAAGCGCCATAAAAAGCAATAAGGAGGACCGCGTAGGTGAACAGGTGGACAGATACCAGTTACAGATTGATTAATTGATTGATTACAGGTAGTCTAGGCGCAAAGCATGACAGTATTCGAGCAGTGAGAACTGGCTCAGAAATATGCCAAATATTGATTGCCAAAAAACTGTTGGTGGGTCTGAAGCACGCATTGCTATAAGCCTATACATTATGTATGTTAGCGGTGCGGCTTTGCAGTCCAGTATCCATGGAGTTGCTTCAAGACAAAACACGATCGACATATTTTAAATTTTCGCCGAAGCAACAAACATTATGCGGCGGCTAATTAAACTTCACGTAGGAATATAGCCGCCAAATTGGCGTGTTTTATGTTCGTTCATACGTCTATATATACCTTATCTCGCAGAGTGGAATTTGTTGCGTTGTCCGATTTGGATTTAATTGACAGGTCTGGAACGGGTGGCGGCATCTGGTGAACTTTCAGCCAACCACGTCGAGTGTAGAAGTCAAATACCGCGGACATATTAACCATTCCTGCGTCGTAGACGTTGAACTCTCTTACCCCCAACATCCACGTCAGTTCCATCCACTCCACGAATATTGGCGTCGGGATGTGGCCGAATGCGATGGCGACACAGACTCCGAACTCGATGTCGGGTTCCGCTCGTACAGGCCGCTCGACGGGCAGGTAGATGGAAGACTGGGCGCAGCGCTCAGCGACCACCGACACGTGGGAGGGCACCGGCTCAATGCCCGCCAGGCGACACGACAACAGGTACTGGATGTAGCGGATTTTGTTGATGCCGTAGCCGTTATCTCGACCGGTGACGTTGACGACGACGGTCGCTACGTACGGCGTGTCACAGCCCGGGTACCAGACGTGGCAGTAATGCGTGTTATTGTTCAGCCTGGCCACACCGAGGACACGTATCCAGGGAACCACTCCGACGGCTGGCCGGTCGTCATAGAACGCGGAATATAGCACCAGTTTATCGTCGCCTCTGTCCTGGATCTGCCATCGACCGTTAGTCCGTACGGAGTCTGGCAGAGGACGCCGCACGTTGGGACACGAGGCGGCGCCACGAGTTAGATCTCGTTCAAGTCTCGAGCCGCGCAACGTGAACTCGCTCTGCGCGAGATCAAAGTGACAGGTGCGAGGTGCGGGCCCACTCCGCGCCGTTTCCTCGGCAACTTCGTCGATGTTGCTAAGTAACGTAATGTAGAATATCCTAGCAAAGCTGACACAGCTTATTATGACTAACGTCACCAGCGTACGCATTGACGGTACCCTGTAACAGCCACACATGCACGTTTTCAACATCAGCTCTGTCAAACATAATTTACAATGTTTTTTGAAGGGGGTTCAAAATAAAATAAACACGCAAAGGATGTTATACCACTACTCCATTGATATTAGTGAAAAGGAGTTGCAACCCTTTGCAAGGAGCCAGAGCTAGACATTTATCTTTTATAATTATTACCAGCACTACAGTTCTAAACCTGAACATTTTTGCACTATGCATCTCAGCACTGCCAACACGCCCCAGATGTCAAAATTTGACCATAGCATCTTCGTTTATTACACAAAGTTGACACATGCAACTTGTACAAACACGTATTGTGCAGATTAGGTAGGTAAAAAGTAAAACTCCCGTAGTCAACAGCGCTCTCTCGCAGCTCTGTGTCTCTAAAGCGGTGCTCATCTCCGTTTCAAGGCCCTGAGACGGTACACCGGTGTCTATAACCTACCAGAAAACGATATGATTAGAATGATAATCCATGCAGTAGGTAGGAAAACACACACGACGCAAGTCTCAAGGAAATGTCATGTCACAAAATTAGCGGGTTTGATATACAATCAGTTCTCAAACAATATCTCGTCACTTTGCCTTTTTTCGGAAAAAACATTGAATACTAGATATACGTTCTGTACGTTCTGTGGAACGAGGTATCTGTTCCATTGCCCAGCTTAGCAGCTGCGTTTCAGCGTTTGACGCTCTTGTGAGCCTGCAGCCAATTTTGTCTTTGAATAAAAACGGTTGGTTGACATAACCCGGGCCGAAAAATAGGGGGTAGGTGAAAACAGCGTGCAATTATCTTTTGCGGGAGCCGAGTTATAGTCAATTTTGTCCCAAAATTCGTTGCCATAGCAACGGGGGTCAGCAGGAAAAAAATTTAAATGACACCATCGGATAGATCGGGCACGAAAATAGGGGTGTGGGTAAAAACAGCGCGCAATTATCTTTCACGGGGGCCAAGTTATAGTCAATTTTGTCCCAAAATTCATTGCCATGGCAATAGGGGTCGGCAGGGGAAAAATTTAAATGACACCTTCGAATAGCCCGGACCCGAAAATATGGGGTAGGTGCAAACAGCGCGCAATTATCTTTTACGGGGACCGAGTTATACCGCTTTGAAGTCTCCATAGGCCGCAATGCAATTTTTTTTAAATTAAGGTAAAATAGGGGAAAGAGTTATCAGATTTTTATTCCAAACAAACTCGATCTTACTTTTTGGGCCCCGAATCACTGTGCAAAATTTCATCAAAATCGAATCAAAATTGCGGCCGTAGGAGTGTCTACAGACAGACTGACAAAATGACAGCGTGACATAGATAAGTAATTTTATAATCTGTCCCATGCTACGCTATAGCAATAAAACAGAAAAATATCTCTGCAGCAGTGCACCTGTCGTTTGCAGTGCGACATGTAAGGAGATAACTCAACAGTGACTCAACACTGAGTTACAGACAGACCATCTTTTAAATGCTTTGTTGAATTTCACCAAATTCAAAGTTTATATTTTGCAAGTGCATTTACTGGAGCTAAATGAAAGAAAACGAACGTAATGAACGAAAGCAAGCAGAGTAGTCATCAACGTACGCTGCTGACAGACACCGGCCAAGATAGCGTATAAGTCTAACCATGTCGAATCTCAATAGTGTGTCTTCTTCGTTTCCTGCACGCTCACAAACGTTTCAGTGTCATAAGACACTACAGTATTAATAATCAACAGTACACCGCACCAAATTAAATTACTTTTCTCGGAAAAGATGTACATTAGTATTAATCTGATACTGTATTTCCTGTCACGTTCAATGCTTGATCTTTTTGCTGCTGTACGATTTAGTCAATATGGAACCAACTCTGGCGAATAAACTTATCGTCATGATCATGCTTGAGTCCTATGTGATTTAAAATACTTTCTGGAATAAATTGGTTGCTTTCGGATGGCATTATGGAAAACAAAAACGTTAAATATATCGTTTGACGATAATTATTATGTTGTCAATCTCAGGTTCAAGAAATCGATCAGTATGTTGCTGAGACTTTTTGTTTACAAACGCACGTCCAGTGTGATTCTATCACAACACAGTTCACAAGGCAATCTAAATACGCATATCTACGTTAGGCCTATCGAGTAGGCCTATCACAGATTGAAGACTTCGACAGATTACCTGTCTTGTTAGCTGGTAGAATATTCCATTCTGTGTCGTGAATTATACACAGACTGTAGTGTACAAACCGTACAAACGAGCGTACACGCGTTACACGTTGCACAATCACTCCGGTAGGCCTAGTGCGTGAACGCTGAGAACCTGCACGCGCGCCGCGCAGTACAGCAGAATCATTCAGTGCCGAAGCATTGCTTGTGTCGGGGCGGACAGCTAGCGGCATAAATGCTGCTGCTACGGCTACGTTATCACGGCAGTCAGTGCATGGCAGTGAAGCGAGCACCGTGCATGCCTCTACCTGTATTGCTTTGCGTGACAATGCACACCTCCACGGCACCCAGTGCTCACATACGTAAACACTGAACTCATAGTGTCTGCCTGCCAGTAACCTCGGCGTGGTTCAGATGCTATCGCAGACTGCTGGCAGATGAAATTCATTCCATGCTCCACGATCAGCGCTGGCTTTACTACTGTCAGTCAATTAAACATTTTATTCATGTCTGAAGTTTTACTGTGCCATTGATAGGAAAAAATCGCGACACAACTCACGACGCTGTCGAAATTTCCGAGTCAGCTAGGAAGGGACGCATGCGGGGTCTCGCTGTAGGGGCTTGCGGCACATTGATTTGGCACTCCAACTGCCATCAGAAGTGACGTCTTTAGAGTGCCTGCGAACATCTAAAACTAAACTTAAGACTCACTTGCTTTCCCCGTCTTTGCCGCAGTTGACTGTACGGCAGCCTAAGTATGCGGTGCCATTGGTATTTTTTTTACTTTGAACTGTATTGTACGGTATTGTATTGGCTTACTTTGCTGCTCAAAAATTTTCTATGCGTGTCTTGGTCTCTGTGTACTATCACAATCAAACAAATTTTTTTAGAAAAATATTTTTTTTATATTTTTTAAACAATGTTTTTTGTCACAAAAAACTGATCTTGTGTTTATAAGATCATACTGTGCAAAATAAACTAATATACACTTTTAATTGTATAGTATATATAACCTATGTTGAATTTTGTTTGTACCTGGCTCAAAAAATTTTTCATCTGTCTTGACAAGTCAATCAGTGACATAGACGTAATGTATTATTCATAGTTTCACAGCTTTAAGTATGCAGCGATCAGCAAAGTTATTAATTAAGCGTGTAAGCTGTAAGATTGTTACAGATGCAGGTTAATGCATTAACGAGCACATGCGTATAAAGCGGGCCGAAATGACGTCATTTTTATACGCCTTAACTTCATCAAATATTAACCAACTTTCAACTTTTTCATTGTTAGAATCAAAAGAAAAAAAGATCCTACCACACTTTAAGTGTGCCGCTGCACTACCTTGTAAAATGTCAGTGTCAAAAAGCAACAATTGATAAGAAGACTTCTGTAACTTACAGAAGTCTTGTTATCAGTTGTTGCTTTTTTAACAACAACAGACTTTAAGAAATTAATATTTTTTTGTTTTAGTTATTGTCTAAAGTAATTGTCACATCATGCAGTTTTTTATATCAAATGTTCAATGTGTCCGCACATTGCTGCTGGACGACGCACTTAACCCGGCTACGCCACTGAGCAATGGCGCGATCAACGAAACGACGCCGCGTTGTGGTGCTCTTACGAGACACAAGATAGTGCAGCGACACACTTAAGATGTAATGGGATCCAAACAAGTTATTGCAATTTTTTTCCTTATTCTGATAGAAAAACGAAGTTTGAAAATCAAATGTATTTGACAAAGTTAAAACGTATGAAAACGGTGCCATTTTGGGTTTACTTTGTAAGACGTTCACGCCCCAGTGGGCGCCAAACTGCCAGAAAACGTTACAGCACTGTTGCGGTGAGTTGACGAGTACGCAGTACGAGCTTATATTACTCTAAACAATGCTTACATAACATATTAAGCCAGTAAAGCCACACATCTTGTACATCTTGTGACGCACGACTGCAGCAAAAAGTTGTGAAAACGATACTAAGTCCGTATACGAGCTGAGTGTAGTTTAAGTGAAAAAACAGCGGTTCAGTCGCGCGCGAATGAACGTAAACTGTTTACCTTTTACTTGATATGATATACTACGTACAAACGACAATATGGTTTTAACAACATTACCATTATTACTTAGTTTTATTGGAAAGAAATCTTATTTATAGCCATTCGTATCTACGTGTATATAATCAGAATCAAGTAAAAATGTATGTTTGACTACGCAGAATACACGTATACATACTTACATAATTACAAATTGCGACTATGTAACATGGATATTAAAGAAGATATTTAATATTTAGGGATATATGTTGATAATAGTTTGGTATGGAAAAATCATATAAATTTTGTATATACTAAAATCTTAAAATTTGTTAGCATATATTACAAATTACAAGTAAAATTTAATTCACGAATACTGCAAATGATTTACTTTTCTTTTATTTATCCACATTTACTCTATGGTACTGAGATCTATGCTAATGCAAATAAGGCTGCATTAAAAAGACTAATGGTCCTAAACGATAAAATTTTAAGAATATTACAACAACAGAAAATTCGTGTACATACTGTCGAGTTATACAAAAATTATAATACACTACCAATCCCTGAATTACGTAAATATCAGTTGCTTATGTTAGTTCAAAAATTTGTATATCATAATCATGATAAACTATTTCCAACATATGCCAATTATTTTACGTTAAATCGCAATGTGCATAGTTACAACACAAGGACAAATCATGATTTGCATTTACAAAACTTGCAGACAACTGTTGGTAAAAATTATAAAATTTAAAGCAAGTCAACTTTGGAACCAACTTCCTAAAGAAATAAAAAGAAATAAATCTGAAAGTTTATTTAAATCCAGGATCAAAGTTTACTTATATAATAAATTATACACTGAATGACAATATAATCAATAGTTTATAAATGGCATGTTGTAATGGTTTAATTGGTTTTGACGTATTGTATGTGATATGATTTAGACATTTTAGGTGGATATACTCAGCATATTTCTGTTCTGTATGTTTTTCTGTGCATGTATTGCATTTTCCTTATTTGACTTTTGGGTGGCCAGCTTTGATGGGCCTGTGCCCTTTCTGGCAGCCTGGTTG
>Ga0209367_1007130_pt1 | contig 15424 bp, 7 predicted proteins | sample WorMetLIZISLAND2_FD_187412 | JGI IMG/M metagenome (GOLD analysis project Ga0209367, IMG submission 187412) | Marine gutless worms symbiont microbial communities from Max Planck institute for Marine Microbiology, Germany - Olavius geniculatus... ... | reverse complement strand
CGACAAGTTGTCTCAGGAATATTCGTACCAAAAATTATTAAAATCCGATAATCCTTCTTCACGTTACAGTCGAAAATGTCGGGGATGTTTTTTTTGGGGACACAGTGTGTGTGTGTGTGTGTGTGTGTATATATATATATATATTAAAGCCGCATTACGAATCTTGCCGTTCTTCCGTCCGTCGACTCTCTGTGTTTGTGTCCCGTATACGGGTTTCAAAGAAAAAAAACGAAAAAGCTTAGAAAAACATTATTGGTGTGTAACTGTTGTGCCGCATAATATATCGGCACTGGATCGTCATAATGTTCCCAGTTCAATGCATCGTGGCGCACTCAACCAACACTCGGCGGCATGCGGATGACTATCTCCAAACCGTTATAAAATCCGTCAACTATGATTGACCGTGTGCTGTTCAGCTTCGTTAACTGCATATAAATTAGCGACGGGCTAAATTCGCTCGTCGGCACCCGGCAGTTGCGGATTATTGGTGGATCTGCTGCGACAAGTGCGAGCAAGTTGTGTGGAGATTAAAAGCGACAGTTTGTCGTCGCAACAGACGACTCCCGAGCCACACGGCGACAGAGGTGAATCGGCAACCGAGGATGTCAAATAATTAATTTATATGTCAGCTCGCGTAATTCAAGGCGGTAAAACCAAATCTCCTGAAGCAACTGAACGGTGTAAATGTCGCGGTTTTTTCGCCAGTTGTGAACAAATCAATGATGGGCGAAAGTTGATGTCTGCCGTTAGGCAATTTTCGCTCTTTGGGGTTTAATTCATAATAAAAAAAAACACACGGAAATCCCAAACCTCTACCGAGAACTATAGTGCTATCACGTGGAGAATATAATTATATAACCGACTCAATAGAGTTGCCATACGTAATTACGTATCTATTAAAATTTCCTGGATTGAAATCTTTTGTTCCGTGTCGCGTAATCTGCGAGCCACATTCCACTCCTCCAAAAATTATCAAAATCCACTGAAACTTTTTTGGGAAATTTGGTGGACAAGCCCCCACCGTGGTCAGCCACCTTGTCGTAATGGTGGGGCTTTGAACCGATGACCCGAAAGATTTCTAAAATCTGGAGGGTAGGAGCTAACTAAGAGCTGACCAAACCCGTAAGAGCAGATTTGCTACACGTTACCAGTGCTTTTGTGCTGGTTTCGGCTTCACAGCTGTCTACGGCTTTATAGCCGTTACTTGTAACCTAATGGTTACATTCGGGGACGCGCATTGGGCTGAACTGATACGGCCTCAGCGCTGGGCGGGTGTAAGAGCCTGTCCACCCTGGAGGTAAGGACAAGCAAAAAACAGACGAACGGACAAACGGACAGGCAAGAAAAATAACTACGTTCTTCAGCTAAGATACGAATATAGGGCCTAGGCCTGTTATATAAATTGTGCTAGAAAGTGTTTTAAGTGTTTGATAAATTAATTGATTGATTGACTGATTGACTGACTGTTGGTGTGAAGCTGTTCGTTAATGTTCTGAACTTCTGACATTCAAGTTGTGTCTTTGTTAGGTGTCTCCGATGTTGCCATGCTCGCCGGGAAAGACTGGAAGTTGTCTGGATCGGTCGACGGACCGGAAGTGCGCTTACGTCCAGCATCTGATGGAGTCAGGTACCAGCTGATTGACGTTGCCGGCAATAAGACAATTACTAGTTCGTCAGGTGCCCTGGAGACGAGTCAGCACGCGCCATCAATCGACGCAAACCAATCGCCAACTGAACGTCCGGACCAAGCGCCAACAAAGCCACGAGAATGGATGGTTTCGACGACGTCATCAGTTACGTCAGTACTACGTCACACGACCGCAAACGTAAACAGTTCGTCTCATAAAACTGTAGCGCCCGATCACGAAGCGACTGCGTGGAAAACTAAACTGAGACTGGAAACTGCACTGGCGTCGAGAACCGATAGTGTTTCCGGTGACCACGTGACCACCGAGTCGACGTACGACAAAAATAAACAGTCGTCGACGATCGAAACGTTGAGTGGCGTATTAGCAAACGTCTTGCGGACAAATAGCTCGGCCGACAACGGAAGTAGAAAACTGTCTCTGTATTTAGCTATTTCCAGTGAGATCCGCCTTCGCGGCATTTCGCAGAACCGTTCGTTGGATTTTCATGCCAGCACAACTGCCGCTACCGAGTCACGTGGACAACACGTCGACCAATCAGCTTCGACGACATGGGCACCGGAAGTCAACAACACGACCGCAAGCGGAGTTGGAAACCGGACCAAAGTGTGGAACGTAGGGGAGCGGAGTAACTCGACAGAACGATCGACGATGACGCGTGTGCAATACGTTCACACGCTGTTAGCAGAGGATGGAGATCAGGCGAGGGCGTGGCTTAGTCCGGTTGAGATGGTGTCTCTCTCCGCCGCTTCTGTCTTCAGTTTACTCGTCCTCGTCGCCGTTCTCCTTTTCATCGTCTACCGGCGTCGATGCACGGGCAGTCGTCGGCCGAAGGTGGTTTGCAATGACGGCTGGAAGGCTGGTGCGACGGCGGGCGACGACAAGCTCAGAGTTCTGAGACGAGTCGCCGACGAGACTGAGACGCTTAGTCCCGACCTGCTCGACCAGATCATTCGCGCCGAGCTCGCCCGCGGACGAGCCAAGCGGTACCGAGCGCGGCTGCGCGACGGCGACGACCGCGAGCAGCTACAGAGACTGGCGATCGAGTTGTCCGACGACTGGGGCACGCCGCCGCCGTCCTACCGTCGTCTAGCCCCCGTCAATGGCGGTCACACGCATCGACGCTGGGTGACAGACTCACCCGCCAGGGTCCACGATCTGCCGCCCTCGCTCCCCGACCTCCCACCTCCGCCGCCGCCGCCCGTACCAGCGAGGTTATTCACCAGCCGACCCACAGCCGTGCCACTCGACTTCCGCCAGTTCAGACGCCCTCTACCGGAAATACCGCGACAAAACGACTCGACTGAGATGACGTCATGCTGCTCAGAGACGCCCGGAATGTCAACGGACATGGAGACAATTCGATCACCGCAGCGTGACGTAATATCGCCATCACCGCGTACTAACAATAACGTCATCCGCTCCCCACTGCCGGTTGCTGTGACCGCACAAGATGGCGGCGCCGGAAGCGATAGAAATAAACGTCGCAGCACGATCGCACGGTCCTGTAACGTCACCACAACCTTTCCGCATGACGTCATAGGGTTTTCGCGTCAGTTTTTCGGCTGTCGCGCCCAAGATGGCGGCGCCGGAAGCAGCGAGGTTCGACGTCGGTTTCCTAAGATGGGTCGGTCGTGTCTGCTGGAGTCGCTGCGACAGCGAGGCGACTCGCTGGACGCTGGGTCAGTGACGCCGCGCGTAATACGACCTCACTTTCAGGCGAGCTTGTCGGCGGAAGACGCGGCGAGGCCGACGTCAAGCGGCTGCTGCGCATGCGTGTCAAACGTGCACCACTCAGCAGTGACGTCATGGACACGTGATCTATCGCACCTGCCAGTCTTACTGCGTGACACTACCGTCTGAACCACTGACTGAAACATGAACGCGTCGACAGATCGGCTGTGAACTCAAGTTTATCAGATCTACTTGCGCGCGGAGAATTTTATTGGCTGACTTTTTGCGTCTTATGCACACGCATATTTTGACGAAATGATTTCAACTGTTTTCAAGTAATTGTCCGACCATGCTTACTTACCATACAGTGAGATGTAATCACACGTGAAACAGGCTTTTGGCCGTTGATCATTTTATGTCATGTCATTCTGGTGTATAAAATCATGAACTCATAGGTCTAGACAGAGACAGGCAAAATCAGTTAGCGTGTACGTTGAAAAGTTCAGTTTACGTAGAAATCATTCGCCTTTCGCTAATGTCGCATAGGCCTATATATCCGTCAAATTATAACACAAATTAAGGCCAATATACTGCGACGCATTTCTAAAAAAATTTGTCAGTTTTGCAATATTATATGATTTTGACCATAAAATATCTTTTAGTTTTAGTATACTTTGAATAATTCGGAGAAGCAAATTAGGCCTACCTTCGTTGCGTGCTGGGCGATCATGTCTTGTTTATTTTCGTACTCGCTTAACTTTATATACGTGCAGTGGTGGATACAAGTGGGGGAGGCTGGGGCGGCCGCCCCCCTATTGACTGGATGAATCTCAAAAATGGTAAAAATTTTGCACAAAAATGCATCATTTTTGTTTAAAATTTCAAAATTTTTCTGGGGACGACCCGCCCCCTATTCCCAAGTTCTGGATCTGCCGCTGTATACGTGTACAATTTTTTGCAAATGTTTTATGTTGCAAACACTTTATTATAATAACTGATTACAAAAAAATCACGTTATGATTATTAAAAAGCAAGCCACATAAAATTTCTGTGGTAACTTCGCCAGACTTTGAGTTGTGCGCCCTCCACTGGTCAATGACGCCGATTGACGCGCTGTCGGTCTACGATGCTGCATCAAAACATGAAACGCTCGACAGGTGACGGCACAAAATATCGCAGTCAAGTCAGATAAAGTCACCAGCACTGAGAAAAAATAAGGTAAAAGTAAGTCCATTGAACAAAAATACGTCCACATAATGAGTAATGGCACGGATACGAAATTAATATTTGACGTTGCGTATACCTTAGGGCTATAGTTAACAAAAAAAAGTTTACGTAGGTCTAAAGTTGAAGATTCAAATTTCACGTAATTTGGCAACAGATTTGAGGTTAGATGGTGGCGACTGCTTCTTTTTCTTCCCTTGTTCATCACTGAAAGCAAAAATGAATAAAATGATTAAAATCGGACCAAATTTGCCGAAGTTGCCATACAAATCAATGCAGAACAGGCGACGGCACAAAATAGGCCTATCATTTGTATGAGTATTGTCATTCGCCAGGCGGGGCCACTCGACGGCGTCTTCTTATTTCCTGGAGGCTGGAGGTTTATGCTACAAGAAATCTGAGCTAATACTCATGAGACGCGCGAGAGCCTATAGCAGTTCCAGTTTGCAGGTAATCTTGGACTATCTCCATCCATTTCGTCGATATTCACTCTTTTGCCGCCAAAATCGCCAAAAATCACTAAAACCCCTATTTTTAGGGCTAAAGGTCAATCAAGGTCATCAATGTTGACAATCCTAAGAAGCCGTTGCCGGTGCTTGTTATGTTAAGCAGCATGTCTGTGCCTATCAACCAACAGCAAGCCAACAGCAGATAAATTTTAACCACGTTTTAGAGGGGTACCCCTCTTTGACACCCACGTGCGCAGGCCACGTAGAGGGACCGGACTTGGATTGCTAAAATCTACATTCAATGCTGAAAATTTCCTACGCAGATTGTCTTGGTCTATCTCCAGCCATTTCGGCGCAATTTACTTTTGAAATGCGGGTCGCAGCCTGAAATTGAGAAAAAGTCAATAAAACCCCCTATTTTGGAGGTTCAAGGTCATTCAAGGTCATCGATCTTGATATTCCTAAGAAGCTCGTTGCCAGTGCTTGTTATGATAAGCAGCATGTCTGTGCCTATATGCAACCATTTACACGCTAAACGAGCCAATACCTGTGAAATATCATCTTTTAAGAGGGGTGCCCCTCTTTCGCCCTCTCGTTCGTGGGGACCCCCTTTACCCAGTGGCATGAAATTTTGTCGCAAAATACTAGAGAATTTAGGCTATCATGCGGTAAAAACCCGAAGTCTCTATCACGGTACCGGGTCGTGACAGACGAACAGACGGACAGACAGAATTACAATAGCTAATACGCGCTATAGCTAGCTATGCTAGCTCTCGCGCGTAAAAACTGCAGAATCAGGTCACACACTCACGCCAAATTGATCTGCTCTTTTTTCCTCCAACAGGATGATATACAGCTGTACTCTTCTACGCAGGCGGGGCTACTCTATAGGCCTAGAAGCGCTTTTTTAGGCAATTTCTATGACAAACACAATCAATCAGATTGATATTAATTGACGTCGTCGCTGTAGCGTACGTGTTTGAGTACATGACCGAACATTAATTATACTTCAAGGATATCAGCCAGGGTTCGCAATTGTGCGAGGTGTAGGTCTACCTACTGACTATAGCCGCAATACGTATCATATAGGCCTATAGTATCTTTACTGATACGCCTGCACGAGTTATCCGGTCAAAACATGCTGGCCATGCGCTGCGTTATCAGCGATGGCATAAATATAGACGCCATGCAGAATGCAGGTGAAGAAGAAAGATTAGCCTATGTGAACACGGAAGATTGCTTGACGACCGATGCTGCAGAGTGATAAGTTACGGCACCTCACGGATGCGGATGCGGATGCATGCGCTATCAGCCTCTGAAGTCGATCAGATCGAACCGTATCAGATTGCAAAGGTTATGTCTTGCACTGGCACCACGGTATTAATGCCTCCCATGCATTGCATGCCGTTTCTAAGAACCATATTTCGACGTGAGGCTCTGGCCTGCCTTCAGTAGAGGATGCCTCACTACAAAGAAAATTTTTTTTCTCGCAATTTTCGGTCTATGTTTTTAGTTTTTGTTTTCTATACTCTGTGTCTAAAACATCCATTTTCAACTGTAACTTGAAAACCAATTATCACATTTTGATAATTTTTGGCAAGAATATTCCTGACACAACTTGCCATCAAATGACGATTCAGTTTTCCACCTCACGCAACGTTTGTTTCTGCACTACCTGGGGAAAACATAACCAGCGTAATATCACTTTTTTATCCAATGCAATATGATTGCTTAATTAACATAACGTGTAAAAACACATTTTTTCACATTTTTGACACTATGGCTGACATTTCATCCAGTTTTCCATTTTTCAACTGCCTGTAGTAAAATTGCTTGAAGTGTTGGCCCACTATGCGAACACAGGCAAGGAGACGCTTTCTCCATTCATTGACAGCAGTATCGACAAAGTTCTGCTCCAGACCAATCCATGCTGTACCAGTCGCTCTTTGAGTACACAAACATTTCTAAACTTCATCTGGTAGATACACTGCTGCATGACAGTCAAACTTTGTAATAAACCGGCTGTTGGGGCCCACAGATTCGGATAGATGGAATTTATCGACGTTTTTTCATTCATTTTAACACCTGTTATGCTTGGTCTGCTTTCCCCAGGTAGTGCAAAAGCACACGTTGGGTGAGGCGGAAACTAAAACACTTTTAATAGCCAGATGTGTCAAAAATATTTTTGCCAAAATTATTAAAATCTGCTAATCTTACTTCAGGTTACGATTGATATGTTGGGGATGTTTTTTCAGGTTTTCTGTTTATTTCAACACATATTTCGCGTGATCTGCTTTCCCTAGGTAGTGCGGAAGTATACATTGAGTGAGGTTGGAAATTAAATGGTCATTTGATGGCAAGTTGTGTCGGGAATAATCGTATCAAAAATTATCGAAATTTGACAATTGGTTTTTTATGTTACAGTCAAAAATGTCGGGGATGGTTTTTGGGACAGTGTTGTCATTTCATATCTAATACTATGTACAAACTGTCTTTAACGTCGCTGTTATTTGGAGATCTTATCACGTTTTGTTTCTGTTAATGCGAGCAAGCAGCAAAAAAGTTTTCTTTCTTTCCTTTTTCTTCTTTTCTTATCCAGCAAGTTTCTGAGAACGTCATCCAGTTTTCACGAACGCTGTTTATTTACAGCGATGCATGCAAGCTAATGATGCGATGACGTGGTCCGTCAGTCAGTCTGTCCGTCGCGTGTCGTTCATTGATCTGTGTCTGTTCTCATCAGAAGGTAGGCCTACAGTTTCATTGCATGAGCTGCGTACAGGTCTCCCATTTATACGACGATTGTTCATTAAGTCCACATTTCATATCTGAACGCATAGAACAGTGGGAGGCTCACTGCCCTGTCTGTGAGCAACCCGTGCGTCGGTGTTCAACGCCTAGCCTAATTCTGTTTGGTAATGGGGTGTTTACACGATCCAGCAAACGTCCAGCAAAATTCCAGCAAATGCAATGCTGGACGTTTGCTGGATCGTGTATAAAATTTTTGCGACAGTTTGTATAGCCGACCGTACTTAAAAAACAGTCTAGTTTATGGTACGGTTGTCGTCTGTCTGTCTGTCTGTCGTCGTCGTTGCTTGTAACGGATGTATTGTGGCTAAACAGTAAACCGTAATAAAAAATTTTTTACACAAGTAATTTGCCCTGTGTTTTAATCTAGGTATGCAAAATTTCACGGAGAAAAACATTTTCAAATTCGAGGTTAAATAGAATTAAAGGGGTATAGGAAAATGTGCGTTTTTCAACGGAAATCTGGCCATATCTCGGAAACGGTGTAAGATACGGCTAAGGTTACTATTAATCGCTAATAGGAAGTGGCATACACCTGTCGGTCGGATAAGATGGAAACCGTTGACCTTTAAGGTCACTGACAACCAGTACGGTCGGCTATCCTGGAGACAGCTGGGCTTCTTGTGTATTGCATGTTATCACGATTAAGCTGTAGCTTAGGCTAAAGGCTTGCGTGAATTCTTCCAACTATACACTGTGTCCCAGATTAATCTGTATACGGTATATTTCAATGATATTTTGGTAAATGTAAACGATTCGAATAATCACGACGACAAACAGTCATCAAACAGCATCTTATGTACGCGTATAGCGTCTAATAATGCATCATGATCACGCATGCAGCTCGATAGACATCAGTGGCTGAAATGTACGTCACAATCAGTAGCTGATAGTCTAATCCAACATGCGCAACCACAAAGATCAGAAAATAAGACAGTCTAAACTCATTGCTATATACAGTGGAAGTATAATATCACGCCCATTAAGCCTATATGGCCTATAAGTAATATGGCGATAAAACTATTTGACTGTGAGACAATTAACGAAAGGTATGCCAAGTAAATAATGAAGTATTGCTTAATTGCTTATGATCCATAATTTCTGCCAATAAATTTTCTGTCATGAAACATCTACGGTATGCTTATAGTCCACAGAGTCTTTGAAAAAAGCACGCTATACGCTACCTGCATCTGCGAAGAACATAATCAATACCGTTAGTCGATCTGTGTTTCCAAATGAGAAATCAGTCAGCAAAAACAGACAAGCCCTCATTAAGCTGGTGCACCTTTTAATTATTTTGCGCCGGTTTTTGGTAACATAGAACATTTTGCTCTATTTTGTCCATGCGCGTTGACAACACTCCCACCCAACTCTGTAATTGAAATCGGGGCCGATGTTGCGTAAGGCTGCAGAGAGAAAAACATAAATTAAACCTATAATATTTACGCCCGACTGTCTGCAGGCACGGCATTGTGTGTGCGTGCATTTGTTCAAAAAGTCGCCTTTGGCACAGCGCAGCAATTCAATTTAGTATCTACCTGGCATGCTTCCATAATTCATACATTCACGTAATTCACGTAGGGTCTACTCGCATACCAAGCGCCTGGATATGCGGCGTTTGGTCCATCTACTTGGAACGCTCTGCCGAACACTCTCAAACGCAGTTCACACTTTTACCTACTTTCAGACGTCATCTAAAACATTTTTACGCGCGAAAGCAGCTATGCTTTCAGCGCGTCTTAGCCATCGCAATTCTGTCCGTCCGTCTGTCCGTCACACGGGTAGATCAGGCAAAAACGGTGCAAGCTAGGACCACCAAATCTTCACCTTCGGCTGCCCGGAAGACTCTAGTTTCAGGAACCGTAAAGCTTTTCCATAAATTCGAAGGGGGTCACCCCGAATGAGGGCCCTAAATGAGAGGAGGTGGTCAAAATTTGCGATTTTCGGCCAATAACTCGCTGTATCTCAGTAAAGGGTAACGGTGCGAGATAAGGCCTAGATTACTATTAATCACTAATAGGAAATCGTATACTGGCTTTCGATTGGCGCCGAATTCAATGACCTTGGGTGATCTTGAACGCCAAAATAGGTATTTTTAAAAATGAATTTTCGGGCGATTTCGGGCTGCGACACAAAATCATTCACAAGGTGGTGCCACGGTACTGGCGTTGGTCGCGTGGCGTAGTTGGTAACGCGTTTCGGCTGCAACGAAGTTACTCTACGCCGGGCCCGGTTAGTACTGCGATGGGTGACTGCCTGCGGGCAGGAACTGCTATAGGCTTTCGCGCGTCCAGTAAGCATTAGCTCAAATTTCTTGTTACTTCTCGCATTACTAAAACACATTTAGCACATCGAGGGTGTTCGAGGTTGCTACAGTTAACGCGCTATATAAATTACTTACTTACTTACTTACCGCGGGGTTATACTGCAATTGTGTAACATGGTGTAATGGGTAATATTAGTGACTGGAACATCACAGAACGTCAAACGGCAATACATCACTCGTAAACAACCGGTTTTGTCATTCGCATTAATGTCGGTCATAGTTAATATTTAACTTCGAAAAAATCTCCTCCAAGTCCAAAATTGGGTCCAAAACTGCACTTGGCGAAAATTTTCAACCAAAAAATTTCGTCTGTATTAAATTTTCACATATGAACGGTTCTTCGTAGCCTCATAAAAATACTATACTATGTACAAAACAGCAGTATGTACACTTGTTGTAGTTGGACTGGTCGAAGTCAATAATTCCGGCGTTTAATTACATTGTAATAATAGTCGTTGTCGATAGTCGTACTAGCGTGAACGCTGTAAACCTGAAGGCTGCAGCAGGCCTATGTAATGAATTACTACTGTCGCGTGTGCCTCGTAGGCTTAGGCCGAATAGTCTCATTGTGTGGTTTCACCGTGTCACACACATCAAATGTTATTCAACGTTCGCCAATGGCTCAGAGTCAATAATAAGCACGGTTCGTGACTTTGGGCCTAACAAAATATATTTGCTGTAGGCTGCGTCTGTCATAGATAACCGATTTGCACGTCTTTTTGGGCGTATCTCAACGCCGTGGTTATATTTTTATTTATTTATTATCTCCGTCCAAGATCATCTGTCTGTTTGTCTGTTCGTCGACTGTTTTTTTTGCATGAATGTTAGCTGGATCACTCAAAAAATTACGAACAGATTTTGATGAAATTTCACACAAAAGTAGACAGTAATTTGGTCCGCCTTCAGTGAACAGCCCCGAGTGAGCCATTGTCGTCGACTGCGACAGGGCTAGGGACTGTTGTGACGTCACGCTGTGTGGCTTGGCTGCAGCAATCCAACGCCAGCACAAAGCGTTTGTATACTGTGCACCGTAGGCCTATAGTTGAACATTTGCATGTACCTGCCCCGTTGCCCATGCGTTCTCATTGAATGGCGCCCCGAGGCCGCAGACCGGCTAGCAACGCCAGTGCGTGTATACAATTGTCGGCGGTACGACGGACGGCGCCGGCGGCGGCGTTAAACCGACGTTTCAGATGATGTTGACTGCGCTGAGGAAACACGTTCAACTGTAAACCTCGCTGGACCACGAGAAGCTGCTAACAGCTCATGTGCACGACTTCCACCGTCCGTCTGTGTCTCTTGAGATGCTTGTCCAGTCTTGAATCAGCTTACAGACAGCCGCGTCGTGCTGGTAGAAACAGTTCCGGTAAACTACGGTAGCAGACCGCACACAGTGTCTGATTGAAAGTAGTATACGGTCGCTTGCGCGATGGGCTGCATATCGAGCAAGACCAAGGCCCCGGACCGGGAGCCGTACGGCAACACGGTGACACCGCCAGAGACCACTCACAGATCGGCGGCGACTGAGGACGCGAAGTTGCGCTCTGAGACCACCCAGGTCGGCTACCATGCAGGAGAGGAAGCGGTACAGATGTCACGTGACTCTGCGCTAGACGTTCACAGAAAGACATCATCAACCGAGCGTCAACGAACTGCTGAACAGCTGACGTCAAGTGATGGCGTGGATCAACCCGCCACCAGCATCGCGGTAAGCACTCGTGGCCGCATTACGCTTCTTGCCCGTCCATCGTACCTGTATGTCCGTCTGTCTGTCTTCGTCTGTCACGTTCACGTCTTAACTTCGAAACAACAAAAAGCATAGCAAAAACAAAAATACGTTCTTCACGGCAGCGGTAACCACTTGTGTGCTGGTTTTCACTATAAAAGATTAAAGTCAACGTCACCGGAGTTGAAAAAACGTCAGGATGAAATGCCATATATCCGGCGTATGTGTGTGGTGCACCTAATTTACTGTCAGCGCTGAGACGCTCGGGAACTAGACGAACGGCCGCATATCGTGTTGGCACTCAATTGTGTCGTGTATTGTGAAGTTGTGAAATGCACCATATATATTGTACAGTGATTGTGTGTGATTGGATTTTGGATTTGAATTTGGGTACTTAGTCGTCATCTTTCCCAAATTGGGGCATCGCAGCGACGGGCTATGGTGTGTGAACAACTTGTCCGGGGTCGTTACCTGATAATGGAGTGGCACTGGAGTCGAACTCCCGACCTCGGAATCATTGGGTCCGAGAAGAGGAGAACAAGATTGAGCGTACGAATAGACCTGTAAGTGTGCTTCTATCAACATTACACATCGGCTTGTTGGTCTGCTACAACACGTCACAGTGCTGAACTTTATGTGCCGTTTTGTGAACTTTACACCTGACCCTCCGCCTCTTGAGAGTTTTCGTGTGCTTTCCACCTCACCGTGTGCGTTGCGTGCTAAATGGCACATCTCAAAGCAAAGTCCACCCGGAAAACGTGTGACATATCTGCTTCAGTAGTTCAATTCAGTTGGATCAGTGCTGAATTACCCATTAATGCTTATTAGTGTTCGATCTAGCTTATATAGTTCTGGCCCACAAAAGCCACAAGGTATTTGACTCACCAAGAGTTTTTAAAGAATAGCATGTAAAGACTCCCTAAATGAAGCATTGCTAAAAACGGGTTGTTCGTCGGAACCCAAGTTCAAGTACGTTTGCGTGTCACGGTGTCACTAAAGTTTGCTAGTAGCAAACTTTGAGTGACACCGTTAAGTTGCTAGCACATTATCTTACAACTCAGTGGAGCGAATTTCATCAAACTTCCGTCATTGATGTACGTAGTTGAGGCCACAGCTGAACCACTTAGATTTTGTAGGTCAAGAAATCACTATCGAAGTCGCTACAAAGTCGGATGACGTACACAACTTTGTGACAAATTTCACCAGATAAATCAGGGTAAATCAACTGATTGTCAAGGTTATTTGGTTATCAAGGTAAAATTTAAGGTCGCAGCAAGGTCAAATATCGCGTCGATGCTTGAGGTCAAAATATGTCATTTAATTTTGACGCTGAGGTCATTGTCAATTTGTTAATCGTTTATCTGCTGATTTTTTTCCCAGCAGATCAAACTTTTTTTTTATCCAGAGCGTGCGGCCAACGCGTGCACTTGACTGGCTGCAGACACTGACAGACGTCCTCCTAGGTCTGTAAGTCACGTCCTCGACTATTTGCCCGCAGATCAGCGCGTCTATTGTAACTATAGAGCAAAGGCGCTCGCACACGTTCGTTGAAATAATTAGCAGAATAAAATGAAGACAACTGGAGATGAGGTGACGTCGACTCTGTTTACTATTTGTTATACAGAACGGTACACGGCGCAATAAACTTGCAGAGAAGTTGTGTTTTATCGCAGGGTTCGCACGTATTGTGTAAAACGTAAAAAACGTAAAGTCCTTCCCGAGCCTTACGGCCCATAGGGCGGCGCTGATCTTCGTTTCCTAAGGCCCTCAGCCAGACACCAGTTTTTACACTGCAAGACCACGGATACGGGGCCAGTGTATCGCGCGGTGTGTCTGTTTACGTTCCAGCGGTGAAGCCGGTACCAAATTATACTGCTTGGTGACACGCACTGCATTACAACAAAGTAAATTGCTTTACGTTTTTTCGTTTTATTTTGTTGTATATCATTTTATCGTGCGGATGTGCGAGCGCTGTAACCGTTGCGCTGACGCACCGCAGCGGAATGTATCCGTGCAACTTCCATGCTGACCGGCTCGGATTACAGACTCGCCTCAAGACTCGCCTGTTGATATTTACAGTACCCGTGCAGTGCCTGATTAGCGCGTAACTTTCGGCAGGTAGCCACGCACGGTGCGGAGCCGGGCCAGACCAGGTGTGATTTTGATACGACCGCCGCCGAATGTTTGTAGAATAGCCGCAGCTGCTGCATCCCATCTTGTGATCATTTTCACTACTGTATATGTGTGCGCCCCCCCCCCGGCCTTTATTATCCTTCATGCACGCACACCGCGTCTGAAAGCCCTTAGTTAATGAGTGAGTGTACAGAGCGACCGAACTGAACTGAACTGAACGGGCGTAATACGCGGAGCCGCGGCGAAATGACAGACTTTAGGACGTTCAGGTTCAACTAGATGAAAATGTTCAGCTCATAACCGTCTGAACTCGCAATTAGCAGTTCAGTTCAGCTCGTTCGCTATAAACATGGCTTTAGGCTACACGGCCAGTCACTTTCCAATGTGTCTTATGGGGTGTTTACATGATCTCCAGCAAACGTCCAGCAAACTTCCAGCAAATGTATTCAAAATACACGTGCTAATTTTGGACGTTTGCTGGATCGCGTAAACACCCTATTACCCGCGCCGACTGCAGCTGGTCGCTGCGGCAATTAAAAGCGCGTACAGAGCGACGTAACTGAACTGCAGTGAACTGAACTGACATGGTTTACTTTTTGACGAACTGATGAGAGTGGGCAAGCAGGGCGAGCTTTGTGCGCGTCTTAAAACGCTGGTTTCACAAACTATGGGACTTTTTTCAGAATTCTACCCTAGCGGTCAGTTTTGATTTTCCGTAGTTTTCATGGTGAATTTTCTGTTTGGTAGCGTCGTTATCACTGAGACATGATTTTTCTCAGAGACGACTCAGACGAACACTGATGGGGTGTTTACACGATCCAGCAAAGGTCTAGCAAACTTCCAGCAAAATGTAATGCTGGACGTTTGCTGGATCGTGTAAACACCCTATTAAAGTCGAAAAGTAAAGACAGTACGGTAAAAACAACAGTCTGAGTTTCGGAAACTTGAAAAGTCCGAGTAAAACTGTTGAATTTTTGCAGTCCGCGTTATTGCTTATTATTATGCTGTTGTCTTAATAGGCGGCATTGCGGGTCATGCCCGTCCGTCTGTCCTGTGCCGGCTTGTAACTCGAAAACAAAGTCATAAAAACAAACGTTGATGTTATCGTTCCCCAGAGCTAGAGTAACCAGTATCAATAACCAATGTGAGTTTAAAATGTCCAAAAGGTTATGGTTAGGTAACGATTAGGGCTACAGTATATGTGTGCAGTGTAGTGTAATGCAGCTATAGGCAGACGGGCGGGTAGTATGTCGGCTGTGGACTGACATATTTTTTACTTAAGTATTCGTCGGTATATAATCATGGGGCTGTGACTATGACGTTAACAAATGGTCGGTTGTCAAAAGTCGATAATGAGAAATATATATAGTATATCCAGTGGCGTATTTAGGATTTGGCAAAGGGGGGGCATGGCGAGCGCGTGGAGCGCGAGCCTATAACG
>Ga0209367_1007129_pt1 | contig 15425 bp, 6 predicted proteins | sample WorMetLIZISLAND2_FD_187412 | JGI IMG/M metagenome (GOLD analysis project Ga0209367, IMG submission 187412) | Marine gutless worms symbiont microbial communities from Max Planck institute for Marine Microbiology, Germany - Olavius geniculatus... ... | reverse complement strand
TTTTCTACATGAGTAGTCCTTCAAAACACGGCCCCCAGTACCCGGCTCAAGGGGGTGCTAAAATCACCGGGGACCCTGCCCACAGCACTGTCTGCGACGTCATGCTGCGTGGGGTCGAGAGATGGTGTTTTGATAAGACTCTTGCAGTCGACCCTATCAAGACTGAAATGATTCTGTTCACTAGGCGATATAAGCCACAACACCATAAAGATATTTACTTTTTTAACAAGGTATTAATACTCAGTCGGAGTGTGAAGTACCTTGGTGTAATTGGAGATTTTAAACTGAGCTGGAAGGCCCACCTGGAGTCTAGATATCAAAAGGCTATCATTGCTTTTTCACAGCTAAGAAGAGTTACAGGAGCCACTTGGGATATGACTCCCAAAGTTGTTCACTGGTTGTATACTGCCGTTATTCGGCCAATGTTTTGACATGCAGCAGTTATATGGTGGTCTAGAACCACTTATAAAACAGTAAGCAAATAACTTGAGCATCTTCAGAGACTTGCTTGCTTGTATATCTCTGGTGTAGTAAGAACTACTCCTACTGTAGCCCTCGAGATAATAAATGGCATTACACCGTTGTCGGTTTATGTCAAGCAGGAAGCCATGTCTGCTTGTAACAGTATCTACCAACTGTGGCCATACACTTATTCATTCACATCTTTCCCAACTCATACCTATTCATAGGATGAGAAGTGATAAAATATTAACAAAGTTCATCTTTGGTAACAATTATGCTATACAAACTCCGTCTAAGGAGGATTGGGATAACAACTTTACCTCGCAGGTAAAGTAAGGTAAGGTAAGGTAAGGACATTCGACACGACGATGATAATGAAAACCAGCATTAATATTTTTGCATGGACATTCGGTGGAAGGCATAACTGGTATCATGCATCAGCCACCACTGACAAGCTGAAAGCGTGCGTTTTGAAAAGGCACCCCTATCTGATGCCCTCAAGTGCAGGCCTTGTTAAACATAGAGGGTCGATACTTGGACCATTAAAATCTATGTCTAACGCTGGAAATTTCATATGCAGGTTGTCCTGGTCTATATCTAGTGATTTCGATGCAATTCGCTCTTAAAATGTGTCTCGCAGCCCCAAATCACCAAGAAATCCATGAAACCATATTTTAGTGTTCAAGGCCATAAAAGATCATTGCTCTCGATGCCAATGAAAAGCCCGAGTGTGACTTCCTATTAGTAATCTATAGTAACCTAGGCCCTGTCTTGCACCATTTCTGAGATACGGCGACTTACTGGCTAAAAATCGCAAATTTTCCCTACCCCTTCTGTCATTTAGCACTCTCAATAGGGGTGACCCCTTTTGAATTTACGAAAAAGCATTACAGAATACGGATCCTAAAACTAGAATCTTCCAAACAGCCGACAGTTAAGATTTGGTGATTCTAGCGTGCTATTTTTGACTGATCCACCCAAGTGACGCACAGCCGGATGGACGAAAATGTGATGGCTAAGACCCACTATAGCAGTACCTGCTGTCACACATAAAAAACATCAAACTTACTGCACAACATCATCAATCCCACAAATATACAAGATACTGAAGCAGATAAAATAAAATTCTCACAGTATTGAAACATTAAACATGAGAACCATTTACTTCACTCAACACAGAATATTTTTGTAACAGATACCATGAAGCAGGGATGTTCTTTGGAGACCAAGGTCTTGTTCTTGAGAAAAGTGTCAAGAGCCAAAATTGGGGTCTTGGTTGCAAAATTGTTGTCCTAAGTCTCATCATTGCAAGTTTATTCATGCAGTGATCATATGCTAATTAAAACATACTGGACAAACTGCAAAAGGATGCAAGGATTTTTACAAACGAGAGCTAGCATAGCATATATACTATAGTGCATATTAGCTATGGTAATTCTGTCTTGGTGTCTGTCACATCCCGGTACCGTTCCAAGCCCAGGTGAGATACAGACTTCGGGTTTTCACCTTATGATAGCTTAGAGTCTCTCATATTTTGTGACAAAACTTCATGCTGCTGGGTGAAGGGGACCCCACGAATGAGGAGGAGAAAGAGGAGCACCCCCCTTAAAAAGGTAAATTCTACCGTTATTGGCTCGTTTAACGTGAAAATGGTTGCAGATAGGCACAGACATGCTGCTTATCATAACAAGCACTGGCGACGAGCTTCTTATGAATATTAACATCGATGACCTTGAATGATTTGAACCCCCAAAATAGGGGGGTTTAGTGAATTTTTTTGCAACTTCTGGCTGCAACACGCATTTCAAAAGTGAATTGCGCCGAAGTGGCTGGCGATAGACCAAAACAACCTGCATACAAAATTTTCAGCTTTGGATGTAGATTTTAGCAATTCAAGTTCGAACCCTCTAGGTTCATAGAGGCCTGCACACGCGGGTGTCAAAAAGTGGTACCCCTCTAAAAAGTGGTTATTTATCTGCTGTTGGTTTGTCTAGCATAAAAATGGTTGCAGACAAGCACAGACATGCTGCTTAACATAACAAGCACTGGCGACGAGCTTCTTAGTATTGTCAACATTAATGACCTTGAATCCCATATATGGGGGTTTTTAGTGATTTTTGGCTCCAAAAGAGTGAATTGCAATTAAATGGATAGAGATAAACCAAAAATACCTCAAACAGGAACTGCTATAGGCTATCGTGCATCTCCTGAGCATTAGCTCAGATTTCTTGTACAAACAAGTACCACTACCAGTACTATTAATGCATTACCTGTGTGTCAATTTTATCACAGTCTCTCAATCCAGCCTTGAGGTCTAGATCTTAAGCTGTGGGGTATTAATCAAGATTTTGGTCTTCTTTACCTCACTGCCATGATGGCACATACTCTCACATTACAATTAGCAATTGCATCTTTAACTTACGATACTAGATCAACGAATAGAGTGTATTCAAAATATGTATTCAGAGAATCTTAAGTGAAACACACTACAGTAAATTAATATACAAGATGCACAGCAATTCACATATGCTCTATTTACACTATTTCATTACTGGAGCTGCTAAAAATTCACACAAAATATTCAAATAAACATTTACCTTACAACACATCAACAATCACACCACACAGCACAACACAGATACTGTGACTATCAATAACACAATTACAATGCCTTGCATGTCCTATTATACAGTGTCTTTTGCTAACCATTTTGGTCACAGTTGCGAGAAGCAAAGATCGCTGTCACAAATGGACACTAAAGTCATGTAACTTTGCTCATGATCTTCTGCGCTTTGTGCGAACGACTCTCAATGCGGTGCTGTCTGAGGTGTTTCTCAAAACTCTTCTCGTAGCGAAACGGAGCACGGTCTGGACAGCGACTGCAGTAGAATGTCTTAAACTGCCGCTTGCGCTCACGCTTACATTCTAAACTGCTGGGCGTTGATGCAGACTGTGACTTCTGAACGCCTTCCGCTCTTGGTGCATTCTGCGGAGTTGTTGCAGATGACGAACATGGTTCTGCTGATGCTTCGTTCTGACTGCTGCCTTCCTCTGAAAATGCTGGCAGCTTAGGCAAAATTGGCTGATAACCTAGGCCCCTGTTCGGCAACACGGCATCCGAACCATACGGAAAGAGGAATATTGGGGCAGCTGTCTGTAAGACAACATACCCAGGGTTGTTAGGGCCAGGTGCTGCATGTAAAGCAGAATTGAGAGTAGTGTGACTGGTTGCAATGTGCTTAGCAAGCTCAGCTGCATTCGGACAGACAGCTTGACAATATAAACACACACTGGGATGATCAGAAACTGGGTTTGTGTTGGCATTAGAACTTAGGCCTACTTCTTGTTTGATGGGATTGACTGACCCAAATACTGACTGTATGTTCATCATCGTGTTTGTGTCAGCAACAGAACTTAACTCTTGTTTGATGGGAGGAACCGATCCAAATACTGACTGAATCTTAATCTGCATGCCTGCATTGTCTGCATCAGCAGAAGAACCTCCCACTTCCTGTTTAATGGAAGATCCCAATGCCGACTGAACATTCATCACTGTGGATGCCTGTGCCTGAAACATACCTTGCGGAATGCCTTCCAGAAACTGATTTCCCATAGTTCCATGACAAAACATCGATGGATTTTGCTGAAGCCGAGGTTTGATTGGCGGAAAATTCAGCCACGATGAAATGGGCTGATTATGCTCAAGCCGAGCTCTTTTCAATTCGACATCTAGAGCACCATCCTGCCACTGTGCATATATTTCTCGACCTCTTTGCAATTCGACTTCCAAAGAACCATCCTGCCATTGTGCAGATGTTTCAGAAGAGCCAACATTTTGCTGCAGCTGTAATTCTGTTGGTGGACAAGACACATCAGAAGACTGGGTACTGGTCGACGGTGCTGAATCTACATTTGTGAGGTTTGGCGGTAAACCATTATCATCTTTGTCGAAAAACATGTCATTCCGTAAACGATCAACATTGCACGAGATTTCAGGATGCTGGCTGATCATGTGCACCTTTGCATTCTCACAGCGGGCAAATTCTTTGCCACAAACATAGCAACGAAATGGTCGTGCATCTGAATGAACACTTATGTGATGCCGTCGAACGTGTGAACGATTATTAGTTGAATATGGACACAGGCCACATCGGAAGCGTCGTGGGTTTGCAGCTGCAGCAGCATAACGTTTCGGAATAACAGCTGGCTGAGTGGGCATTGATGGAACCTGATCAGTTTCAACTGTTGATGTAAAATTAATAACAGTGGTCACTGGCATTGGTGCAATTGAAACAGGCGCAGGTGCAGGTACAGAAGTCTCAATTTGGCTGGGTAGTGCCGGCAGTACCGATAACTGATGACTGACAGCACGAGACTCATGTTTCTTCAGCAAAGCATCTACTGCATTGTCAATTATAATCTTAAAATCGCCTGATGAAAGAGGTTCCACATAGTCTTCTGCAACTCCAAGACCATTATAGTTTGAGTAAAAATGTTGATTCTTTTCCAAAAATTTGACATGTTCACAATCTATTGAAGTCTTGACTGATGAAAGAAATGGCCACAGTGAAGGACCTTCCCTGTTTGGCACCGGCAATTTCTTTGGATGAGTATTCACTGGCAATGCTTCAATCTCCTCTTGCACACTATTAGCTGGCTCAGTTTCACGGAGTCTCTTTCTGGCCATCACCATCGCTATCCTACCCATATCTGTGATAGGTCCACTGCTGTTAATGTACTCTGATGATGCAAAATTTTCCACCAAGAAGTTCCCTCTGGCAATGAACTGGAACCGACCTCCATCAATAGTGGATGAAATGCCAGCTGCAATACTGCGAGGTGGGACTGCTGGCTGAACCGTTTGACCATTCACTCGAACTTCCGCCTCTCTTAGCTTCACCGCCAACTCCAATAAACTTTGGTTCACACCGCATGCAAAGTATTGTTGTTTCAATGCGGTTCCCAGATCCATAATGCCAGCACTACGCTACAAACAAAATCAACACAACCGAGAATCAATGCAACATTTAAAGTTATACATGATTAACAACACACTGCCATTTTTTAGAAAGACTGCTAATCCCTGACAACAAGTAATGGTGGGTAGCTATGTAAAAATGTATAAATAGCCACCATGTACAAAAATAACTATAAAAAGTTAAAAACTTAATTTGAAAAAAAATGTCAGCAGTATGTAAAAAAAGAAGAAATCTTGAGTGGTGAAAATTCCGCCATGTTATGTGCCATTTATTTGCTGGAGTGGCGGAAGCCGGAAACCGAGTATGTGTCTGTTGAGGCGCTCCATAAATAGCGCTATTGAAGCAACTGTGACTATAGCTCTTACGCAGTCTATGTAGTGTGCACATCTTTTGCACGAAAGGTTCCGGGTTCAAGTCCTCGTGCATGCAAACATTTTGCAACTTTTTCTCTTCGCTGTCGTAATTAACGTTTTTCGTAATAATGTATTCGCATTCTGCAGCTTATTCAGTTTTAAAGCAATTTAGCGGTAGATATATGTAGAAAGTCTATGCCACGACGCTATAACGTACTTACATCAGTCTTAATCAGTATTATATTAGAGTATAGCTCAAGCAAAAATTGTTTTTTTTTGTAGAATATATGACCTTTAACTTGAACAGCTTGCGTGCAACACGTGGCGCCACGTTGCAATGGTTATCAGTTATGGCGGTAGGACGAGCCGACAGAGACTACAATTTGTGTCTATATTATCGTGTAGGGTTCAGTGATTACCATTAGAGTTAGGGATGGGGTTAGTGTTTAGGGTTATGGTTAGGGTAAGGTTTAGGGTTTGGGTTAGGGTTCGCATTTTAGAAAGATTATGTCAACGATAGTGGACACCATATATTACTGTTCAGTATGGCTTAGATATTGAGGTTGGTGCAGGCAGATGACAAAACTTGCCAAGCGGCTATCCAACGATAGTTCCTAGCTTGAGGAGCTGCTTGGCTGGACTGCTGACCCGTGAGGCTACGGCCGAGGTCGGCAGCTGCTCCGGTGGCGTCGTGTCCGTGCCGACGGCGAGCAGCCTTTCGTCGCTTGCCGTCAGCACGAATGCGGTGACATCGGACACGGACGGCCTTAGTCGGTATTTCCGCCTCTGCAGCATTTTTTTTGGCAGGGCGAAAATTCCGCCACTCAAGCAAATGAACGGCACTTAACGCGGCGGATTTTCCGCCACTGTAGCGTCGTGCTTTTAAATATGGGCGTGACATTTGCCAATTTCCATTCTTCTGGAACATCATCTGTTTTCAATGACTTATTACACAGTTCAGGCAAAAAAACAGATATTTCGTCAGCTATTTCAATAAGCATTCTACTGTTAACTGAATCAATACCTGGCGCCTTATTATTTTTTTAAAATTTACACAATTTAGCTTTAACGGCATTCGAATCAATCGTAAAACTACTTAAACTCTCAGATTTATCAGCACAGAATACATCCGTACCGCTACATGTTCGTTCAGAACTTCGTTTACATATTATACAAATGGTGACGCAAGGTCTCGTAATCTCCAGTCATAAAGAATCGCCCACTATCACACCTTGGTAGGGACCCTGGAACCCGGCGGAACGGACCCGGCGACCCAAATCGTAACCTATACGCCATCTCGTGCAAAACTACATCAGCGATATAAACAACGACATTGCCCTACTTAAGGTTCGTAATGAACCGAGATAACAGTTGTATCACTTACGCGATTAAATAAATAACACAAAAATGACACATCAACAATGAAAACACCTAACAGGAAACAGTTTTATGTAAATAGTGTTCTGCCTAAACATGGAAGGCACCAACCGAGCGGAGCTTCGTATATAAAATAACAATCAGGTTGGACGCAGGGTATAAGGGACTAACTTCACTACGCATGCCCTGGCAAAATCGTCCAACCATCTCTATGCAATACAACATTCCGTTAATGCTAACGTAGTCAGACCGCTAGTCCGCTACGAAGATTACATACACTAGTTTTGTACGAAACAAATAACTTAGGCTACGCATAAAGCTCGTCGTAGGCCTATATATAATTACTTTCTCTCTCTCTCTCTGTTCGTATGTCACACCCTGTGTTTCTATCAAAAGTTTAAAACTACGTCAGCTAAGATCACTATCAACTGTAAAAACTTAAAAAGAACTCTTGCTATCAGGAATCCCAGAAATTCGAACGGCATCATCCTGATCGAGAACTCTACCCTGGCTAAATGAGATAGCTTATCATCATCATCATCTACAAAAGTTTCTCTCACAAACGGTGCAACATAGGCCTACTAGTCTAATAAATAGCGACTGATTAATTTTTAGTTTAGGTCTACGCATGAAGCTCGTCGTATCATTCCGGCATTGATCTTAGGCCTAAGTTCTTAACGTGAACAGCGAATAGGAAAAGTGATCAAACGATCCAACAAGAAGAAACTGCATGGCGTCTACAGTAATCATTTGGCGTCAATGCATTTTATCATTGTTGCCGTCAATTATCACGACTGTCAGTCAATTCTTGCGCATTTTGACGCTCCAGCGTTGGTCGCCATTTTCTCGTCGATTGGCGTGCAGCAGATTGCCTGCCTAGTCTTCATCCAAGCACGTTGTCTTGTCTCAGTCTGGACGCCCGCTCGCTCGATCACGCTCAATCAGCTGCTGATGATGCGCTGTGTGTAGGCCTACGTCTGTCCGTCTGTCTGTCTGCGTCATGCGATGCCAAACGCACACGCACACCTAGACGCAGATCGACACGTCACTGTGACGTCAGACAGTCGCGAGTCAGGCCGAGGTCAACGAGATGACGTCGGCAGCGCAGTTGACTGCCATTGCCCTCCTCCGAACCATTTCACTTTTCGCGCTTGTCACTCAGCTGGACGTCCGTGTGTCCGTGTGTCCAGACCAAGTAAAGCTAAAAAGGAAAGCTGCGACGTGCAAAATTGAAAGACGACTGCATGATGCTAGTTTCACGTACAAGCACTTTGATGTGTTAGCCGAGACACCGTAGATAATGCGTATCGAAGCATGCACGGGCAGGGCTACATTTCCGTGTGTCCGGACCACAAGACACAGCCGTCTTCCGATCATCTGTGATCGTCTGTCTGGAGCACTGATTGCTGAAATATAAAAACGCCAAAAAAATGAAACCAGAGAAGAAGTTCTATGACAGAACCAACTATTTGGACCAACAGAGTCACGCAGCCGTCTTCAGAACGTCTTGGTCTGTCCGTCCATCCAAGAGCAATGCCTTCCGCTCGGCTGCCGGATACGACGTCGGTCCGCTGGTCCAGCGGCAGTCAGTCTGTGAGAGATGGATGCCATTGCTGCTGCTGCTGCTGCTGCTGGGCGGCCCACCGCATCAGCTGACGTGTCGTTAATTCACGGTGACAGAACAGCCATCGAGCACTGGACTGAGATCGATGTCTTCATGGCTGCTCGCTAGCTCACCGCCGCTGCAATGCATGTGGGTCTCCGTCGAACGATCGCTAAACACGAAGAACCTTCTCGACCGCGCACCGTGCAATCGGCGGCAGATTTCTTTTCCAACTCTCGTCGATGTCACTAGAAGCTGTCGATGCATAATCGCCCATTTCCCTGTCATCTTTTACAGCAGCAAATGTGCAGTTGTCAATCCCGTTCGATCGCCGCAGGTAGGCTATCGTCTATCAACTCACTGCAGGATATAAGGCCTACTGAAAGATAACGCTGCTGAATAAAGCTGCTGTTGTTGCTGCAGCTTTTCGCCGAAGCGTTTCTCAGTAGATAGTATGCCCTGCCCAGTGGCGGTTTTAGGCCCGGGCCGAGGGGCACAGCCCCCAGTTTTGCTTCACCCCCCCCAGTTTCGTGGCCACCCATGATTTTTTGCAAAGATAACATAAATATCTGATGTCTTTGTGTTTCCAAAGTGCCGGCTTCCATTGAACGTCCAAAAGCCAAAAATGCTTCAGCTTCAGGGGGGCTTCGCCTCCTGACCCCCTGACCAGGGGCTCTGTCCCTGGACCCCGCTGGGGGCTCTGCCCCCAGACCCCCTTTATAGGCTCGCGCTACCGTGCTCGCCATGGGGCCGTGCCCCCAGATTTTGTGGGTTAGAACCGCCACTGGCCCTGCCAGCGTGATAACCTCTGCCGAAGGTGTACAGAGGACATCCCGTAAGTGACAGAGTGTATCGTAAAAAACTGACCATTCGAGCTTGTATCAGTGGCTGCTGTTAACACACTACGTACTACTTGTAGTCTCATACTGCAGTGCTCAGTGCTTCAAACATACACAACTGTCGAACAATGACGCCTTATGTTTTGTTCAATAACACTGGACAAAACTTATGTTCGTGTCGACAGATTATGCGGCCGTCCCCTAATATTGACTATTTTCGCTGAAAATTGGCCTGAGGAACGTTTAAACCAATATTGGTTTTTCTACGCTTTTTCGTTTTCAAGATAGGAGCTTGTCCGACAGACGGACAAACGGGCGGACGGGCGATATCCGCAATGTGGCTAATTACGACGGTGACGCAATAAAACTTATTTCCAGTGTTTTATCAATTTATTCAGTTTATTTTACACGTTTAAACCAGGAATGCATAACAGGAGACACGTGTATTTATCTGCCTCGGTCTTCCACTTGTAGTAGGCTTAACAAATCGCAAGCATGTTACCATTGTCATAGCAGTGTCGGTGACGGTTTTGCATCGGCGGCATCTTCGTACGGCTAACGAATTTTTTTGGAAATGAAGTTTATTGACAAAACTAAAGTGACGGTGTAGCTAAGTGGAAGACATCAGGCATACCGTATAGTATAAATTTTTCGCCATTGACTGATCGCTTACAGGGCCGGATTAAGGCTTTGAGGGGTCCTAGGGCCAAATACTTTGTGGGCCCCTTACACATTACAGTACAAATTTCAATAAACCACCATTTGCCAAATATCGAAAATTTAAAAAAATGTTTTAGGCCTATATATGATTGTGTGTATAACCCCTTAAATTCAGCTACGGCGTCTGGGGGAGCGCTGTAAGCTTCTCCAGCAGGGTCTGATCGAGCCGAAATCCGAAATCCCCAGCCGAAATCGAATTTAATGCATTTTAGCCTAAAAAATATAACATTTGGTGACAAAAATTTTGATTATTTTTTTCAGAATCAATGCAGCTTAGCGTGGGGCCCCTAGAAGCGTGGGGCCCTAGGCCATGGTCTCGTTGGTCTGTGTGTTAATCCGGCCCTGATCGCGTAGGCTGCCATTTCGGCTTGACGCAGGTTAAGCTTAGGCCTAAGTCACCACATTAGAATATCTGGATGCTGTTTATGGCATGTATTTTAAAGTAAATTGAGAGTGTTTTAAAAGCAGATGTCGATGGGTGATGTGATGCAGTTTAGGAACTAAAAAATGACCTCATGTTAAATTTTTTAAATAGGCTATGCAAAACGCGTGATGATCTGAATAAAACTTTTTCAAAGCGCTCCTGAAATTCATCCTACCATAGGCCTATTTAGCTATTCATATTAACGCATTGCCGAATACAAAAAAAACAACCGCAAAAGATACAATAGTAATGAATAACGTGAAAACGATCACTTACATAATTACCGATAAAACAAAATAGCAATTTTGACACATAAACGACATCGCTGACACTGCTCAACTATAAACAAAAAACTTTGTATAATATTGAGGTTAGTATATTGCGCCGTACGTGTGTGTAAATACGACAATATCTCGAATAGAGCACCAAACGGCGGCGTTATCTTGCTACATTCAGCTGGTTGTATAATTGCAGCAGTGAGACGCGATCCCTATTGTAGCTTTGCTGTCGCTGCTGCTGCTGCTGACTGCTGCAGCTGCTGCGACGACGCGGCACTATAGTACAGTCGCCGCCGTATAGGAGGCATCACAGTAATAGCATGCAACCGATGCTGGACACACGAGACCGCCGTTGTGAACGAAGCGTCTGAAGCTGAACAAGACTTGGAAAAGTGAAGTAGTGGCTGTTAGCACAGCAGCGGTTGAACGATCGACGTCCGATCAGCACGCTCAACAGTTAGTCTCGCTATATGTGTCAAGTATAATCGTTAATTCGGCGAAATGGCGTTAATTTCCTGTGAGATTATGGACATATCATATGAGTCAAACTCGATGTCGGTGTTATGCTACTGGTGGTCTATTTTTGCTTTCTGGTTTCATGAACAACTAATAACAAAGGCATCGCATATAGGTATCGACGATAATGTAATGCATCAAAAGATAACTTTTAAATTAAAAATCTGAAAAAATATGTGTCTTTTACAGTTACTATGCTGTCAGAACGATGCAACACAAAACTGACTAGAGATGTTTTGCTATACAGTATATGATTGATGGCCACTTCAGTTCGTCGTTGAATGGCAGGGCGGGGCGTCACTGTCATGGCCATGCTGTAACTGGTCCATGATTGCTGTTGTCAGATCAATTTGCCGAGTGTCACTCCATGTCACATAGACCGAACTTGTTTGGTTTATGTGTAAGCTAAGTAAGTAAGCAAGTACTTAGAACTTTTAGAAGGTAATTTATAAGCTTGTAGCGAAAACCCGAACCATTAAAATGTAAGTAGCCAAGTAAGTAAGTAAGTTTATTTCTATAGTGCCAATTAAGTCAAACGTTACAATGCTCTATGCTTTGATCTATTGCTAGCAGAACACGCATAGGCTACCTTTAGCTGCTGGCATCGGAAGTTGCCGTAATCGAGTATTTGCCGCAGGTGAGAGGGCAGGCTTGTAAGAAAGAAAGAAAATTTGCGTCACCGTAACTTTTGTGCGTAGGAAGAAACTGAAGAAAAAACGGCGAGTTCTGCGTAACATTACGCCCTGTTACCAAGACTGCAGGCATGCCCTTCCAGTTGATCAAAAGCGTCCTCTGGCTGTTAAAGGACCGGTCATCTGGCTAACTTGGCTTATGTGTTAGCTTAATTGGGCTTAACGCTCGCCGACATAAAGCGCCACAGGGAAGATGAGCTCACACTCAAAGGACCTAAGCGAAATCTTCTTCTAGGTTACCAACGTGTCGCTAGCTCTTACATCGATTACTGTTAGTGGTTACTATTAGGCTAAAGTGGCTTGTTTAAGACGATCGCTTTAACTTACTGACAGATTATTAGAGACTGTTATGGCCATATTCATCGTTATGAAACTGGACTCAAAATAAAAAAAAATACTCCACAATATAAAAATATGTCGGCCCTGTGCTGGCATATTATGCGGTCGTCCGCCTAAAGTTGCGTGACCTTAACTCTACCCCATTTTTTACCCTTGAGATTTTGAGCTGAAAATTAGCACACTGGATACTTTTTCCGTTGGAAGCGTTTACGCTTATTTTAGTTTTCCATGCCTTTTGTTTTTAAGACGAACGGACGGGTAACACCTGCAATGTGGCCTATCATGATGACCGTATAAAAATGCCGCATGTAACTATGTACATGTTTCCAGCAGCCTGCGAGTGACTTGCATACCGACTTATGCTGAACGTCATCAGTGTGCCGATAAAACACTTTTGGCTTCTGTATCTGTATGGATTTTTCAAACACTATACGCTTTCGAATAGCAGATAATTAGGCCCTGCAGTGGGTTCTTCGTTACTGTCAGCAGCACGCTATACTTTAGCACGTGAAGTATCGTCGTACGTAGGCCTATAGACCTATCAGCTCTGCTATACCTATATCAGAATTACCTTTTAGCATCCTCTGTTGCCTGGGGGATGGTGGACTGCCGTTAATTACTGCAGCGTGATTTTGTTTTGAGCTGATCAATATATAGGCCTAATAGTGTGTATGCCCACTGCGGAGTTTGTATTTATTTTCAGTCGTTTGTGTGTTTTTTAATTTCGTTTTTAGACATCCAGATTCCAGACATGCTGGACAGCGGCAGTTGTCACATCACGCTTACAGGGTGGATGGATGCGTTAGCTTTTTGGTGGTTGTATTTCATTCTGTGCAAGATTATTCTAGACTGTGACATGTCGCATCCGTACATAGTCCACAGATTTCACTATTTCATAGCAAAACAAATCGTTCAACTAACAGTGGCGTCACACGTACCTACCGGTAGACCTATATGTCATTCTTAATTACTTAGGCATATATTATGAGCTGTGTGAAAAGACTTTTTATTTAATGTCGTCAGCATTAGAAGCCATGTATTATTATTTTTTCCCGCCGGTGCTGGCTGACAGAGCACGTAACTGGAGAGCACTGAAATTCTAAGTGTGTAATGTAGCGTTGTATGATCAGGGAGTCGGATTGACTTCGTCTTGGTGAAGATTAAACACAACTTTGCAGCCGTCTTTTGACATGTCTCAGAGTCGACGGACGATATTACATGCACGTTCATTAAGCATCAGCCATGAACATTGCTGAATACGCAAATACATAAGTAGGTCTCCGCATCGTATTGAATTTAGGCCTATTTTGTAAAGCGCGCTTCCGCTGTTTTCGTTCATCCAATTCATTGCTGTCAAAAAAACAACATTACGTTCCAGCATCCGAGGAATGATAGCCTATAGTGAGCTTTCGTGGGCTATATAGTTGCTTACTTAAGCGCGATTCTGTGATCAGTATGGCGCGTAACGGAAAGAAACTAGAAGGCATATGCCGCATAGTGCACAGACAGCCAGCGATTCAGCGCCAGTAGTCCTCTATACATATTGAAGTGCATATAAGGAGCTATGACTACAGTCGCTAATGGGACTATAAAGTCAGATTTCTGTCGGATTAGAAACGTCGTCGATTTGATGCCGCGAAGGCGCCGCCAAGCGGCTTTCATTAAAATCACCGAATCATTCTGCTTTTGTTAATCCATTCACCATCGCGGCTTGTATTGCAACGTGCGTGGCTTGCTCCGAAAATGTTTGTTTTTTTGGTTTTCAGCGTGGTTTGCTGTGCCACAACTTTAGACCTCAACATTATTAATGATAGAGTGTGCTTTAATCTCATTATGATGCACTGGGTCGTATTTTTCTAATCGGTAACATAATATTTTACGATTTACTGCATGCCGAAAACATCATTGCTAGTTTTTACACGGTGCAGTGCAAACATATCAAACGAGATGTGGTGAGCTTTGCATATATGTTTGTTTCAAATTTACTCAGGCATGTTTCTGCCAAAAACTAGAAAAATAGGACATTATCTGACCAAGGTGTTACAAAATAAAATGTGCCATTTTATGGAACACAATATCAGATGTACGTGTGACTTAATGCGCCCAGTTTGTGATGCACTATGTTCCATTTCGAGGTAGCCTTAAAGTTTAAGTTTTCTCGTCATATACACATTCATCTAATTTCTGTTAATCTGGCAAGAAAGTGTGGTATTTAATAATCATTAGACGTTATGGAAACAAGCTATAAAACTATTTCACAGTCTCAGCCGTCGTTTAGCAGCTGGATATTGCTGTTGCCATTGAGATGTTCTCTGAAGCGGAATGCAGTGATGAGTGATGATGTAGGCGTCTCTTTAGCATCACTCACGCCTTGCGTCCGTCCGTTGGACGACGTTCGTTTGACGTAATGTTCCGTCTGTCCGTCCGTCGGCCGTCGGTCCGCTATAATTATCACACTGCAATAGATGCAGGACGGCACGCGCGCAGTCATCGAGGCGTAACGCAAGTGAGACTAAGCTTATACGTCGTCGTAGTGGCCGCCAGCCGCAGGCCACATCTTCCATTATTCACCATCACAGGCGCCGCAGCCGCCCCCGGCCGTCTCATTCATCGACTTAATTGGCGATCTATTGCGCTACCGCTGGCTGCACGGCCGGCCGGTGTCACATTAAAATGTCCCCTTCATGAAAAATCCGCCTGGTGAAAAATAATCACGAAATTGATATGTCTCCCCTTATTAAAATATCGCCCGCCCTATAAAAAGTCTCCCCATTACCTGATTGCCCCACCAGAAAAGTCCCCCTGGCTATAATTTACCGGTAAAAATCCGTGCCGCCTTGGCG
>Ga0209367_1007128_pt1 | contig 15425 bp, 7 predicted proteins | sample WorMetLIZISLAND2_FD_187412 | JGI IMG/M metagenome (GOLD analysis project Ga0209367, IMG submission 187412) | Marine gutless worms symbiont microbial communities from Max Planck institute for Marine Microbiology, Germany - Olavius geniculatus... ... | reverse complement strand
ATCTCCAGCCTCATAATCATGGCCTCAACTCGGCTTGGAGATGCGCCCAGGATCGAGAACACTGGAAGCACCTCGTGGAAACCGCTACGCTCCAGCTCGGGGCATGCGCTTGATGATGATGATGATGTATGTAACTGACTGGTATATGAGTTTAGCACTTTCTCTAGGCAAAATTCCAAAACTTTTTGCCTTTCTACCACTAGCAGTTGCAAAGTTATCAGTGCTCAAAAGCAGTCCAGTTTTTCTGGCCCACCCTCTAAATATGTTTTATTCATATCTTTAATAAACAGAAAAAAATCAATAAAAACATATTTTCGTATTTTCGTAATTATACACTGATTACTTTTAGCGCTAAAGTTCACTGTGTTGCACAGGATTTTGCTGCTGATGGTGCGCGTGATGACGGTGACATTGACAACATGTCGCAGGACGAGGAAGAACCTGATCATGATGATGATGATGTTGATGATGATGAAGATGATGACTCCAACATATCTCCGGTGTTTGCCGGCCCCGGTGGTGTGAACATGGCTCCAGAGTACAGAGGCAGTGAAGCCGTGTCACTAGGCATTGAGACAGTAATATCATCCGGCCTCAGTGCAGGTCAGTGTTGAGAATATGCAATCAACATAAAGAATAATGCAAAGAAACGCAAATGGTATTTTTCCCAGATTATCATGTTTTATGTTTTAATTAAAGCTGTCAAATTAATGCATTAATTAACTTGTTGGTGCATTAATATATTAACGTGTGTTAGAAAAATTAACGTGCGTTTAAATTTATGTTAATTTACTAAATTCAGTGCAGCAAAAGTTCCAATATTCCGTTAAACTGTGGTTGTTTGATACTCGAATGAATTCAAGTAACTAAACTGTAGATGCCGTTCCATCACTGCTGTAAATAAATAATTATTTCAATGACAGGCTAATAGATTTCTATGCTAGCTATGACTGCAGTTATTGTTGATTATACATTTAGAATGTGTTTCTAACTTTCTATATACTACATGCGGGGCCCCCAAACGTTGCGGGACCCTTGGTAATTTACTCCCCTACTCCTTTTCGACGGGCCTGGGTGCGTTAATAACGAGTTACTGAATGCATTAAAAAATTAACTCAATTCGTTAATGCATTTTAAAAATTAATGCTTCGACACTTCTAGTTTTAATTAAACTGTTGAGACAAGAGACTGGCTATGGTGCTAAAAAAGTTTATTGCATACAATTTGACAGGTATGTCCGTGTAGTTGCTTAATACTGGACACTTCACGTTTTGTGGTGACCTAACAAAAGCCACTATAACTAGTGTTTGCGTTAGCAGATTTAAGCACAATTTGGCACTTTGATTGTCAATAGATGATGCATTATTGACGTGAAATTTTGTAAAAAAAAATCAGATGTTGTTTGTTGAAGTTAAACAAATGTACACACTACAGAGGGGTTTACATATGTAATGTCGTACTGGTAACGGAGATATTTTGTTATCGATAATCAACACTCAACAGTTATTAACTTTGCTAATAAATAATATTTTTCAACAAAATTTGGTGATCACTTTTGCAATTTATTGGGGATTAAGCTATGAAATGTTATTTAGATTCGTTTAGATTTGACATTTTTATTGTCCATTTTCTAGGGGTTACTTTTTTTCCGGACACAGTGTAGAGTGTGCAATGTGCATTGTTCTCGTCAGCGGTGTGCTCAGTTTTGCCAGCACCTTAACTGCTTTGTTGCGAATTAAGCCAGAATGTTCAGTTAAAGTTAGTTAGTTATCAGCTCACTTGTTTCAAAAGGCAAACAATGTATTTTACTATACCATTAGTGTTCATATCTATTAGAAAGAAATTTACAACAGAACTGGTCACCACACTGAAGTACAACAGTTCAGTTTTAGTGTTTTCTTTCTGATAACTCTCACAAACTTACAAGAGTTCTGGTAGTCTTACACAAAATTACAATAGGGTAGTAGTTTTTTCAGAGTTGCTCTCTAACCGTCTGTACCTTCCTGCATTCTCAATTTTTTCACTGACACTGAATAGTGTACTCTAGCTATGTCAGCTGAAAGTGGTGTAGTGAATTTTGTGCGGAATTGAGCAATCATATCTGTCACGTGTCATGACTTACTTTGTCCTTCTGTAACCTCACTCCAGTCGTGCATGATGACTGAAACGTCTCTCAGCTGTTTATAACATGCATATCCGGGCAGAACGCACCATCGATTACATTCTTGATGTAAACACATTTTGACATAATCAGAGTTTTTAAAAAAAAGTTGTTGAAGCCGAAGGGCCTCATTGGCTTTGTTTCGGCCTTGAAATCTTGGCCTTGGCCTTTGCCTTGAGCATTTGGACTTGGCCTGGCCATAGTGTTTTGGCCTTGATAATTTCATACAACTTTTAGATTATGATATCATCGCTTTCATAGTTTTACCTTTGACCTTGTGCTGTCCTCGTTCTTGAACAGATGACCTTGATTTCATTCTCGTACATCTGGCCTCGGCCTTGACTTTGCCTCATGGTTTTGACCTTGACCTCGTCTGTGACCTTGGGAGTTTGACCTTGTTTAACATCATTGCTTGTTACACTTACGTAATACACTTTAAACCATGATGAAACGTGTATTTATTTAATCACATATTTATTTAACACAATCAAAGAATATCTCCATTGGCTATGTTGATGTTGTGGTTTGACTGCAGGTGATGGCAGTGACGCTGGTGTCAGCAGCAAGTGTTCCGCATTTGAATCGTCATCTTCTGTAGTCGATGATGTTGACGATGTGACTGCCGAACACTCGACGTGCGTGAAAATGTCATTCCTTTTCTTTCGTCTGAGTAATTTAAACATACATTTGCACACGCGCAAATTCTTTAAGAGGCGTATGGTTTTTCTTTTGTCCAAGTGCTTTGGTCTAGGTTAGGTGTAGTGGAAAGGCTACAGTTAACACAGAGGTACTCACGCTTGGATTTAAAGGGCATTATCCATACTTAGTTGCGGTTAGTTAGCCGATTTTGTAAATGCTTTGACAGTGTTTGCTGAAACAGAATTTTCTTTACTGGCTCTATGGTTGTGTCACTGGCAGTACTAAGCTGGCTATATCTGACAATTCATTTCACAGCATATGATAATATTCTGCATAGCATATGACACGCAGAGGTTGATACTGGTGTTAATTATAAATTGTTTTTTTGTCGTGTAATATCGTGTATTGTACAATACGGGTCTTTATGAATTGTTTTCACGAATGTTTTGTTGTTGAGCAGTGAATCGCTGTCTGTTCGTGGTTATCGGTTCTCAAAGTCGCCGTCCGAGCGCGAGTCAATGCTTGCCAGGCGCAAAGAAGCCGTCATGGATCAGGCGAGAAAGTCAGTGAAACAGCCGTTGTCATTTTGTTGATTCTTTTCAAATGTAAGAAACCATGGCTATAAGCGTAGGGATAACTGTGATGGTGTGACCAGGCTGCAGTGTTTAGGCATCATTGGTGCCATGGTGTAGCTGCAACATGTTGAGTCAAACCAATGAAGTTCTACGGTAAGCGCGGTTAGTACTTGGATGGGTGAATGTATAAAGCCAGCCTACTAGGCCAAGTGGTCGACTCAGCCTTCTACCCTTCGTGGGATGATAAAATGAGTATCAGCTGTCGGGCTGAGTAGTAATTAGCGGCAATGGTGAGCGTAGTACTGTAGCTGCCGGTTTAGGCAATGGGCAGTTGGCCTGGTGCAGAGATTAGTGGCCGTCTGGCACTCATGCTGCTCACCAAATGAACTGGGTGAACTCTCGCATTGGCAATTCACTGCTACAGTGTGACAGCACCATAAAGATTGTTGTGGTTATTACTGTTATTACTATTGTTATTGAAAGCATCGGCAATGCCTGCTATTGCAACAGATGTTACTAATGCTTGGTCTATTTTGCATAAAGGTAAAGGTCATCAATTTGTATAGCGCATAGTCGCGAGCATGCGCACACCTCTAATGCGCTTTCGTCACTAACCAGAGCTGTCTGCCGCACGGCCACCGTGTGCAGCCTGCAGACAGACGCTGGTGCAGCGGCCGGCTAGGCAACCCCAGTCAGCTGTACCAAGGTCCCCACCTTCCGTAACTCATGTAAATGAGTTACTACTCATTTTACCGTCCCACGGGGGGTAGAAGGCTGAGTCGACCTAGCTGGCAGGCTTCGCACCGAGATGGTTTACCTGCCCGCAGGCAGTCACCCATCGCATTACTAACCGGGCCTGGCATAGAGTAACTTCGTTTCAGCCAAAATGCGTTACCAACTACGCCACGCTACCAACCATACTCCTGCACTCTGCTAAGGCCATCGGATGGAGTGAGATGCCATGTGACTCGCGTGGCCTCCAGCAATGTCATCGAAAGGGTATATTTGGACTGGGAGATCTGCGTTGCGAATTTTGGCCATAACAATGTGTGACTTTTCTGTCTTTCTAAATACCACCATGGTCAAGCAATGTTGCTTGGTGTATGAACATTGAATGCTGCAGTTTGTTTGTATGTTGCATGATGCATCCTAAAGACCTGTTTGCTTCTCGTTTATTGATTGATATTAGTGTTTGATGATTGCAGGCGTTTCCTGTCGCAGTCCGTTCATCACATCGATCGGCGGGAAGCGACGCCTGCTGACAGTGACATGTCGGACGCAGCCCATCGGTGTCACGAGCGTCTTTATGCTTCAGCTCAGCGACGACTTCAATCCTCTTAACTACTTCCAGCCATCGTTGCATTGTCCATCTTCCTTCTGCGACATTTTTGGGTTAAGTCGTGTTTGAAATGTGGGAAGTTTGTGTTGGGTTGGGTTGGGTTGGGTTGTGGAAGCAAAGATATTCTTGTCAGCACTCTACGGCATTATTTGATGATATACCAAATTATTCCCAGTCTGCATTAGCTGTAAATATTTTTGTAGTTGAAAGTTATTTTGAGTAGTAGCAGTGTGTGCTGTGCTCTCAGTTTCCGGACACCGAAAATAAAAGTTTATACCAGGGTGAATGTGTAGTTTTATGAAAATGCTGCTTAAAAGTGTCTGGAGTCACTGGAAGTTACAAAGTTTAAATGGTTGTTTTGTTTATCTGTTGTCGTGAGCAAATGATATTGTAATTGCTCGTGATAATTGCATTTATGAGTTAGGCATTTTTCTCAAAACTAAACATATATGGTTGCCATATACTGTAAAGTCGTTTGCAGTTGAAATGATGCAGAGCAGTGTAGGTAGCTGGAATCATTTAACGTCTCTAGAACGTCTAATGCAAAATCTTGCCCATTAGCATGTACAGAGTGACCACTCGCTTGGAAAACCTGGAAAAAGTTGGCAAATTCCGAAGTGTTCAGAGAAAAGTTATGGAAAATGAAAAAAGTTTGGGGAACTGGAGGAGATTATGATTCTCTTCCCCATATTGCTTAGTTGGATTGTCTCTTGGCTATTACGGTCACAATTCATCAAGTGATGAATCCTGAAATCATAGGAACTACCTGGCCTGTTTTTAATTAATGTGAAGCAGTGACTGTAAACCCTAGTGTCAAACAGTATATTGATGAATCTTTACCTGCCCTGCTGGAAACATGAGGGAATCTCATGTGCTCTAGATATATATATCTGTACAATGAAAACATACCGGTGTGTCCTGTTGGAGTCCAGTATATATCTGGCGATCACTGATATCGACTCGACAGAATGCAGACTTGCAGTCCTAGGTTTTCGCCTGTCACATTTTAAAATTCTAATCACACCTGTCACTTAAACCAAATTAGTGGAAAGTTAAAATAAATATTATACGCTTGTATGTTGTGGTTTGATGTTTGGCTTTGATAACTACACTACTAACTTTTCCATCCATATGGTACTGGTAGTTGAGAGTTTTTCATGCATGACTATAACGCTTTTCCGAGTCAAATTAACCAAAGCTCATTTGTCGGCTATGTTTGTGGTGTTAGTTTGATGGGATCTAGAGTTGCTCTAATGTTCTAACGTTGACGGTCTAGCAGTGTTGGTCTTTTTGGAATAGAAACACAATAATAGAGATTTTCCTATCCATTAGAACAGTCATTTTTTGCCATGATGTGTGATTAATCGAATGGCTAAACCAATTTACTATTAGTGCTGCCAGTAATTGAGCAGCATTGCTAGTTGCTGCTGTATAAAGTGGAGTTTAGGATAGTAACTTAACGTGTGATTGTCTTAGTTTTATTTGCAGCCATTGGCATATTTGTTTGACCTAACTTTATCAGTTGTTGATCCAGTAAGCTCTGTGCTTCTTGCCACATATACGACAATCAAAGATTCATTCATCTGAATCTTAACTGTATACCTAAACATCTGCACGATAGTCACTAGTTGACACAGGCCACACATTGCCCGTTGGGTTTACTTTCCTTTGCACGAATTTTATGTCTGATCTCCAGGTTTCTTTTTATTTTCCAGGAATTTTCTGACAACAAACACAAATAATGGTTTCCAGCTGAAAAGGTTAATTCTGCAATATGGGTGATGTTAGATATATTTATTCGGTGTACAGTATTTTCTCACAGAGTGCATGTTTAGTATCAATGACATGTCAAAGAATCTGTAAGAGACCGGTCAACGATTACCTGCAGAGTTCTATGCCTGCAATGTTGTATGTGGAAGCTTATGTATATTTTTCTTTGCGAGAGACTTGTAATACCCATAAGCATTTGATGCATAAAATGTGACTCTGTGGTTTTCTTTTTCTGTTGATGGAATGTCTACTAATGTGCCTTGTCTTGAGTCATTGGAGTAGTGACTTGGTAAAAATATGGCATATTCTTGTCGCAAAAATACCACTTTATGCATTGTCCCAGGTGTCATGAACCAGGTGTATAACGGTCACAAAAATCTGTATTTGCAATGCAGAAAGCAGTTTCAGATGGGTTTGGTTCTGAACACGAGAGTTATTACAGGGCGTCAGCATAGCTTGCTATGTCTATGGCAAAAGTGTCCATCCGTTTGTCGGTCACATCCTGCTATCTGATCAGAACAACGCAAGCTAGGATCATGAACGTATAAAAACAAAGCAGAACGCCAAATTCGTGAGAGTTGCATTATGATGGAAAGAAAATAATTCACGCAGCTGATGCCCTGTTTTGAGGAGTACAGTACTTTGAGGTGTATGTATTTTCGTAGTGTGAAACTATTTTGAAATGCTAGCACATCTGTTGTATTTGTGTGCAAGTAAATTGTCTGCTGTAATTGAATACAGAAACCGTTATCGCCGTTGTCGTTACTGTTACTGATGCTGGATGCATTTTATTTCTTTTTTAGCCGCCCGTACTTAAGGCAGGATAACAAACGTTGAGATCAGAACCAGAACCGGACAACAAACCATATACAACATACTGAGAGAAAGACGATTACGCTGGCTTGGACATGTTCTGCGTATGGACCGTCAGCGCATACCACAGTAAGCACTGTATTGGCAGGTAGGCTACCAGAATATAAGAGAGGACCAGGTCTACCAAGAGCGAACTGGAGGAGCACAGTCAACAAAAACTTACAAAAGATGGGGTTCACCTGGGAAGAAGCAGAGGTGGCAGCTCTTGACAGACACGGATGGCGTCGGAGTTTGGCCCAATGTGTCCAGTTGGATGCAGGATGAACCAAGGACCAAGTACTCAAGTGTCATTCGAGCTATTGGCATGGTTGTCGTCCATCTGTCTGTCCGTCCGTCGGTCTGTCGTCTGTCACAGATGTATTGTGGCTAAACGGTAGATCATAGGGGAAAACTTTTTACACGAATAATTAGCTTTGTGCCATAAACCTAGGCTTGGCAAAATTTCAGTGATCTGGTACAAGGGGAACATTTTCAAATTCAGGGTTGAATGGTCGGGGCTAGAAAAAATGTGCGTTTTTAACGGAAAACTGGCCATATATCGGAAACGGTGAGACATAGGCCAAGGTTACTATTAATCACTAATAGGAAGTGGCATATGCCCTTTCAGATGAAATGAAAATTATCGACCTTGGAATGACCTTGAAGGTGTGTAATCCTGCTAACAACCCAGCAGACAGAGGTAAACACGTGACCTGATTGACGGAGGTAATGAATTCAGTGGACTCTAAGCTGATTAGCACTCTATCGGTGTTTGGTTGTGACTATGATCGCACTCAGACACGCTAGTGCCGCTATGGTTCATATCATAATGCGACCTGAAGACAGACTGCGCCTATAGATTGCTAATCTCGTAGATCGTTACAGCTAGTTCTCTGGCCAGTGTTGCCGACGGGTTGCTTGCTATTAAAGAAATTGACCAGAAAGCAATGTTGTAGACAGCTACAACGATGGCCAACGATATGCCGCTATCATTTACTAAACAAAAGCTATTTTTAATAACAGTGGCGTATTTTGGTTTGGAGGACAATGCCACCCCCCTTCGCGAATTTTCCGTATGAAAAATATTGTTAGCACGACTCTCCTCACTCAGTAGCGCTTTTCTGCGGGCTGATCTTCCGTAAAAGTTGCGAAGTCACTTCTTTTATTGTCAGTGGACTTGCGAAAAAAATTGCAAATCTGGTGAAACAATTTTATGAGTGCAGACCTCACTTGGGTTTCGCTACTGGCAGCCGCCTTGCTGTCAGCAAATTTTCTGCCCGCACGCGACAATCTTTATCTGATAGAAATAGGCCTACGTGTAGCATACCTACATGCCTATTGTGGCGTTGGCCTGTACATAATCGGTTGGGCGGGCTGCGCTGGCGATCAGGTAGGTATTGAATTATGCACTGGTGCTGTGAGTGATCATGATATAGTGTGAGCCATGTATAGGCGTAGCCAGAAATATTACGAGTTGGGAGCTAGGGGCGGATTGAGGCCTTAGGGCCAATTAAAAATCAAGGTTGAAAGCCCAGAGCGGCAGTGAGGTTCAGTTGGGCTCCTCCCGCAGCCAAGAATGAGTGAATGAATATGTCAATTTGTATAGCGCCCAATGAGAGAAGACCTCAAGAGCGCTCGCAGCCAAATAAATGAGTTTTGAGCTTTTTCGCAAATGTATCTCTGTAGGAGATGTATCTTTGTAGGAGGTTTGGGGGAACGCTGGAAGTTCCCCAAACGCTGTCAGCCATGGCCGCAAACGCATTTTGGACACGATGAAGTCCTGAAAATGCATGCTACGCAACTGATGCGCGCTGCTTGCACGCTGAAAAACTATCGTTTATACAACCAGATACTGTAACTGTAGGCCTACAGACGCCCGCAGCGCCGCGACACCCGCAGAGCGCCGGTTGCGGTATTTTAGACACTACGTCGTCTGCAGATCAAAGACGCATCTAGACTCAAAAGTCTTCGACTTCCATTTAGCCGGCAAGTAGAATTTCGCCCATCGACGATTGCTGTGTGTCACTCGATTATCTATCACTAAATCAAAGTGCTGTCGAAAAAAATTGTAGTTAATGTCAATAGACTACGTCAAAACAAATAAAATGATAGTTAGTGTTTTCATCACATAAAAATTATACAAACGTTTTTTTTCGAATTTTTGTATTAACGCTTTTTACTCCTCACGCGCTACGTTCCTAACCTAGCGAAGATGAGTATATAAGATCAGTGTAATATTGAGGACCGACCGACCGACCAACGACCGACCGCTATTCCTGGAAGAGCCTTATTGGAAGAACTTCAAACGGAGATATATCCATAACGGTGCTAGATAGACGCATGGTCACTATGGACAAGACTATGCGTCTATCTAGCACCGTTATGAAGGTATGGCGCCTCAAAGATAATGGGGTCACGTGTTTGACCTTTTGGGGTCACGTGACGTGATGACGTCAGTTGCACGGTTGATGCTGTCGGCACCGCTATTTGCGGTGTGAAAAGAAAGGAACTAAAAAGCAGTTAAATGAATACAGGAGAAAATAATGCGCTGACGAATATGAAACAATGCGCGAGGAGTACATTAGATTAGTCGCAATCTAAAATATTTCTTGTACAACTATGCTTCTCAGTTCTCATTATGTCGTAATTACATGATGATGATCAGCTGCAGCGTCTCAGCTACTGGTTCTTACCGCATCAAAAAGTTGACATCGCGACTCCAGCAACTTCGTCGTCAAAGGCTTCGAAGTCGCGGGTCGTGCTCACGGACGGAGTGGTTAACCGGCGGAAAATATCACTGCGGGTCATTGTGATCTGCACTTCGCGAGGTCATTGGGCTAGTCGGCCGAGAGGGCAGGAAACGCCTTGGGCTGACTCACACCTCCTCTCCACTTTCGCTCGCGCTCAGCCGCCACTGTTCAACTTTTCGCGCTCCGCCGCAGCAGCATCTGCTTCTATCACAGCTCACCAACAGTGCCGCTGCCCATTGCAGCTGCCCAGCCCCCGTGCCTGGCAGCCTAGTAGGCCTACAGTTACCCAGTTTCTCAGTTCTCGCTCGCTTTACACCCACCCGACACCGTTGCCGCAACACGTGCGCTGAAGGGTGCGTGTCACTGTCTGTGGATCTATGTTGTCTACGAAGCATCGTAGGCCTACTTTAAATGTGCTGAACATACAGAGCGAAATATTTTTTTCATCGCTTTCGAAATGTCTGAACAGGTCTATTCGGCGCGTAAGCAGTACGAGCTTATAACACTCCAGACAGTGGTGTATCGCACTAGGCTAGTTACCACGCTCGGATCGCACTGACCACATCCCCGTTTGCTTTGATACAAGACTGCAGTCGTGGCTAAGTTGCGAAAACAGTAGCAGTGCGAGCTCAGAGCCGAGATTATTATAAACTGGCACGAGGCTGGCATTTTGCTGCTACGTCGATCGAATTAAGCCTACTTTCAGTAATTAAGTTCTGAGACCGCTACGAAAGGTTTCCGAAGCTGCTGCAGCTGCGGGGCCTGGCTCCAAGATTATTCGTTGCGTTCTCGTCGTTGTTGTGTTGGTGTAGGCCTATGTCGCAAGGCGTCGAGTGGCCGAGACTGCATGTGAGAGTTGGTCACGGTCCGGTGCTCCAGGTACTTTTGGCAGCCAGGCCAGACGTCGTCCGTACGGTCGTGACTGCCGCCGCCGGGCACTCAGACGGCCTGCCAGCACAACACAACACGACGCCCGCCCGAGTGAATGAATTGCATTGAATGGATGGAATACAAGCAGAATAGAAGGTGTGCGCGCCGACGGCGTTGTATACACGCGGTACACAGACTGAGTGCACGGTAGCGCTGCGTGTCATCATATTATACGCAGGACGCGCTGCCGGAGTGAGTTAGAGACTGGTTGGTGGTCGATGTTATGGCTGGGTGCAATCCTTCACATCTGGTCTGCCTGTTCGTCGTGACGTCCGGGCAGAACGGCGAGTCGCTTGGATGCGATGAGGAACCGATCGTTGTGCTCGCCTATGCACTCCATGACATCGCCAACAACAAGGTCAGTCAGTTGGCCTACGCGCTGCAAGAAACTTCATAATGTCTGAATTAGTGGCTATTGGTAAAAAGCGTAAAAAATCGACGTAAAATTTACGCTTTTTACCCGTTGTGTTTTACGTTTTACGTTTTAAACCGCTTTCATCTTCTGGTGAGTTCTTTGATAGACAGTGAACACATTCGACAATGAAAAATTAATCATACGCCCTAGCATACTGAAATCGTTAGCTACGAGCCTATAAAGATGTGCTTTTTAGTACGTTTTTTTACATTTTACGTTTTACGCTTTAACGCTTTTACCCATACCCTGAATTAGTCATTTACGAGCGTACAAAGCGACAGAACTCAACTGAAATAAAACGAAACCAAACGGAATGAAGTGAAGTAAGATAAAAGTCGCAGCACGGCTTTAATTTCAGATTTCAGTTATTCAATTCATTTGTGTCGCTTTGAACACGTTTATACAACGCTGTTGGGTTAATTTAAGCGTTATATTGCGATGCTGATTGTTGATAGGCTATCTTATTCATACTTCCTATTTATGTCGTCTATTTTTCAAAGACTAGTTACCGTAGTATTAGTAAGCCCACAAATGTTATACAGCGCATTAGCGGTTTTTAACGATAATGCGCTATATAAATTTACATTCGACATTTGACATACTATTTTCGTATCCAACCGCTGCGTCTGTGCGACCCGATGAGTTTAACTCTATTTACTTGATCAGACACTCTGGTAAAAGGTACCGTTTAGCCACAATACATAGGCCTACGTTACAGACGACAGACGGCGGCCCATAATCTTGTGCTATAGACATGCACGACCGTTAGTACGGTCGGCAAATGAAAGCTAAGACTCCGATGGTAGGGTCTATGTCAGTGGCGTAGACAAGAGGGGGACAGGAAGTCCAGCTCCGCCCCCAATCCTCCAGACATAACATAAGCATACGTTTAAACTGCACGAAATTTGCCAATTTGGTCAGTTTATTTTTGGGAAAATAATTAAAATTGTTGTCACAGATCTCATCTTTTAAAGCTAAAATGCACCAAATTCGATTTCGGTTGGGGCTCACAGCGCTCCTCCAGACCCTCTAGCTGGATTTTAGGGGGCCCTACTTTTAAGGGAAGGAAAGGGAGAGGTAAAAGGGGAGGGAAAAGTTAAGGGAAAGGCAAAAGAAAGAAGGAGATGGCAGGGGAAGGGAGACGATGTCCCCCAATTGAAATTTTTGGCTGTGTCACTGGCCTATGTCGACTGTGAACATCTGCTCAGTCTGATTACGAGTATATTCATTCCGTTTGGCGTATGCGTTGATTATGAAATTTGGTTTTATCTGTCGAAAGATTATGGTCAGTAGGCCTATACGTACATATATATATATGGGTTACAGTGGCGCGTGATATAACATCTGTTCTAATTACTTGTACGGTGACAGGCTGGCTCTACCTGCATTGCCTGTTTTACCTGTATACCGCCTCATACTGTATACCCGTATGTTATAGACAGCAGCATAATGTACCTCACGGTCATGTCGCATGGCAATTGCGTTTTCCGTTTATACACTGATGCTTTTAGCTGATCGCTTGGGTGGGCGCGACCGTGCTGTACGTCGAATGTGGGGTGGAAAAGGGTGATTGAGATTGAGGCTTGGATTCAAATATGAGACCCTCAGCAATCGGACACAAATTTGGTTAGTGGCTTGGTAGTCTAGTGGTTAGCGTGTCAGACCCAATGACCGCGAGGTCGTGGGTTCGATCCCTATCCACTGCACTCTCAAGTAACAACCTTGGGCAAGTTGTTCACACACCACAGCCCGTCGGTGCGATGCCCCAGTTTGGGGGCCCTGCCGACTAAATATCCAAATCCAAAATCAAATCCAAATCAACATTAAACAGAAAAACGCCACCTTTGGAATGTATATATTACACCAGGGATGTGCATGAGACCTTCTGAGCCGAGACCGAGACGAGATCCGAGACGCATGATTCCGAGACGTTCAAAGTTTTGTACGAGACGAGACATTGCAGCTTCCGAGACGCTGGTCGAGACCTTGAAGCTCTCGAGAGTCACGGGAGCTTCAACGTCTCGCCGAAACGTTTTCCGTGACGTTTGGCGAAACACATTGACAATGAAAAAATTATACGTATTAATTAACTCGCACCATGGTTAGCGCTTTTTATTTGTGATATTGTGTTTTTGCACTTTATTTTAACAATTATTACTAAATAATTAACGGCTTGCACCATAAAGAATTGCAACTGCAGTGCTGTAGGCATTAGCCATTATGTTTATCACATTTTGCAAGCAACTGAAATTAGTAAACTACAGCACTGATTATAGTCTTATACGTCGTTTACATTTGGTTGATAGTATTCATTCTGACACCATACACTTTATCTTGATTGCGACTATGTCATTTTGTGACGAAAAAAGACTGACATGACATAATTCTGCTTTATGATAAATAAGTAAATGAAAGAGTAAAACACTGTAAACGAATAATATCATGTCTAAGCCACAAATGTCAATCATACTGATTAGTATCGCTCTACAGTATGCACGGCGCGCGCCTGTACAAAACGTCTCGACGAGACGCAATGGCCCCAGACCCGAGACGAGACCTACTGGGCCGAGACCGAGACATATTGCTCCGAGAAGAGACCGAGACCGAGACGTTAGTACGTCTCGAGACCGAGACGTCTCGACCGAGACCACATCCCTGTATTACAGGCAGCCGTATGTTTACAAAAATTAAGATCGCGTATTCTATGAAAGCTTTCGTTTTAATTTTTTAATAAATTAATACATCAAAAATTGTAATTCACCTGCAAGCCTATCAATGACATGATCCATCTGTTTCTTTGATAATCAGATTGCCAAGAGGTTGAGTTTAGATAAGGCCATTTTACGTGTAAAACAGAAACATCGACAAACATGTTTTAGAGGCTAAAAATTTGCAACATTTTTTGTGTGGCGCAGGATATTTGTCCTGCAGCCGTATAAATAGTGTACATGCTGTTTTCCGGCTGCAAGGTGAATACTCACCGCGTTTTTGTACATTTTATTTGACATATCCCTCGGTAGGTCAATATTTCACTTCCGCCAGGGCCTTGCCAATAACTGTCATGGTTGTTATGAGACTTGTGTATCTGCCGGGGTGTGTGTAGGTTGTAACGCTACAGCACCAGTACGTACGGCCGAGCAGTGACGATTTGACGGAGCTGAAGCTGACAGATGAATGCAGGACGCTGACCGGACTCACTGAAGACTGCGTCATCAACGCACAGCCTCTCGACCATGTCCTCGACGACGTCAGTACACAGATCACGGGCGTCATTTAGGAGGGCGGGGGCTGGAGGGGTCTACGGACCCCTCCCCCACCCGAGGATTTATGATTTTAGTTTTTTTCCCTGTAAATTGTACCTTTGAAACAGTGTTACTGCTGGAAGAACAATACGTTACATAGACTTTGACCCCCAAGGAATACTGAACCCCCCAAACGATGTACTGAAATGACGCCTCTGATGTAAATAGTTTTTTGGCGTCGTGCCCGGGATGTACGGGGGGCAATTGCCCCTTTCCTAAATTTTGGCCTGCTGGAAAATATTTTTGCCAACATTTACAATTGCCCACCTTTTTCTATCCCCTCTGCCACGACGCCGCTGTCGTAGTCGAAAATCAGCTGACGAATTTCAGTGAAAATGTAGCCTATATAAGCTTACATTTTGAATGATGCGCATCGGGCTGAGGAGAATTTAAGCATGTTACAAAAAAGGAATAATTAATGGAAAAACACAGCCTACGATAAAACTACAGCACTGCTCTGAACTCTGAAGTCCATGAAAGCAAAGTCTGATGATTAGCATGTAGTAAATTAAGACAAAAAGTGATTGAAAATATAGGCCTACCATTCATCATCATCATCGACAACCGTGGGCTCAATGCCCGTTGGTGTCTGACGCCATTGTTACTATCGCTGCCCACCGCTGCCTATCTAGGGCAGCGTGGCTTAACTCTGTAGGGTTGCCCCACACCACTGCTCAATGTCATCTGACCAT
>Ga0209367_1007127_pt1 | contig 15428 bp, 11 predicted proteins | sample WorMetLIZISLAND2_FD_187412 | JGI IMG/M metagenome (GOLD analysis project Ga0209367, IMG submission 187412) | Marine gutless worms symbiont microbial communities from Max Planck institute for Marine Microbiology, Germany - Olavius geniculatus... ... | reverse complement strand
GGGACTGGTGTCATTAACATTAAAAAACTAAAAGGTTCTTAATTCATTAACACTTTCAGTGCATGTAACTCTACAGTGACTTTTTTATTGATATTATGGTTTAAACAACGCATTTTCAATGACTGAATTTTAACTAAAATTAACGATTACTTAATCGTTAAATTTCAAAAAGTTAACTATTAAAAAAATTTTAATCGTTACCAGCCCTACTTACAATACAAACTACAGTAACTGTTAAAGTTTGAAAAATTCATCGCAAACCATAAAACAAGTATTGTGATCTGCATACAATAAGAAACAACTGGTTCGGTTTAGCTGATAGCAGTATGCAGGTAGTGTGCAGAGTTGATACGAATATTTGCATAGCATATGGATAGAAAAGTCATCATCATTCAGAAATTTGGTTTGATTGATTGGAGTCATTAAGTGAGAGCAAGCTCGAAGCTGTATGAGTCTTGTGAGACAGGTATGCATTATGACGACAACAAAACCTACCACAGATAGAGCTGATGCTGCGTCATCTGCTGAACCTGCGCCAGTTGATGGAGTTGACTCAGCAGCTGGATGCGGTAGTGAGGCTGAATGTGATGAAGTCTGTAGCTGAACATCTCTAGCAACGTGTGAAGAATGCCCCACGCATTGCTCTTAAACACACTCGGCAACAGCTGACCTGAACGCAACACAGCAATCCCATGCTAACGAACAATGATATATCTCAGACCACTGCACAGCTGGCTCGGTAGTGTAACAGCAAAATGTCGGACTTATGATAGAAAAGCTGTGACTACCAGTCGGGTTGCTATCAAGTGGTTACTATCTGCATGGGTGACATGACTGTCTGCGGACAGGCAAACCATTCGGGCATATAACAAACGCCAATGTCAACTCAGCCTTCCATCCCTCTGAAGTAGGTAAATTGAGTACCAACCAACCTGTCCGGTTAGAGTTATGGTGGGGTGTGTTCACCTGTGTTACATGGCAGGTAACACTGTGTGATCCCATATGGCAGGTGATGTACTGCAACTATGCGATAAATTTTGCATAGTATTTCGAACAAAAAGCTGCAAATAATCTTTAACCCTTAGCCTTTAAAATATATAATTTATACTTACTCTGAGTCCTAGCACCAACAGTATAATGTCCACCGTTAATTAAGTGAAGGTGCAAGCCACGTTTAAGCAACATATGTCACTCCTGCTGAAAGGAACTTTCTTGCCTGAAATTTATTTTTCCCGCACCTTTTTGTTTTCGAGCTAAGAACCCATATAAGACAGTGAGTGAGTGAGTGAGTAGAGTTTAACGTCCCGCCAACACAGTATAGGTCATTTCAGGGATGGCCGTTGCAGGCAAAACTGCACGTACACATAATAACAGAACAAAAAGATGGACAGACAGTAAGAAGTTAATAACATAATGTTGATAGCTCACTGATAAATCCTTTTATTCCGAGTGACTCAATCTCAATGTAGACAAGCAGGCGGCTGTAAGTTTCAACAAGTGCGGGGGCGAGTGCCACCGGTGACTTGTTCTGAGCCAGTCTTATCACACGTGTTACTATACTGTGTATCAGGCTGAAACATACAAACACACCGACATTCATCACTTTACTAGCTCAGCAGTATTTGCATCATGTTGCTTGAACAATAGCGCAGTCAAGTCTCTACTACACTTTTTGTTTATCTAGTCTACTTTTTTACGCTTGACAGCATGTACTGCTATGCACATTTTAGCTATTGTAGAGGGGTCCGTCTGTCTGTGTGTGTCATCACACTCTGCTGCCCTATCAAAATGGTGAAGGATCATCACTGTCAGCTACCTGAAAGACTAGTTCTGTCAAGAGTTAACCCATGTTAGGCCAGGTCCCTAAAGAAAAATGATGTTTACTGCAGCCAGTTTACATAGGCCCAACACTCAACTTATTGAATAAACAACAGCACCAAAACACTGGAGAAAATTCTGTCATTTTTGTGATGTATGTAAAATAGTACAACACACAGCAGAAAATGGCTTAATAAAAATTTGACTGCTTAGACTTGGATGTATAGCCATTTGCTCGGAGCATAGGCATACTGGTACTACAAATGCATACCGGAGATATCACATCAACAGAGCTCAAAAATATTTCTGATTTAACTGGTGATCACGTTCGAGTTTGTCCCAAAATCTACTACTAACAAAAGTTTTTTGTAAGAAAGATCCCATCCGTACAGATGACATATATTGCAAAAATAATATCACAAAGGTGACAGACAGTCCTACACATAAATGGACATAGGAGAATAATGTTATCCACTGCCACAATAGCAGAAGTAGAAAAGTAATATGCAATCATAAAAAAAATTATGTATGAAGAACCAGTAAACAAGCAACATGCGCTGGATAAACGCAATAATCTGACCTCATCTTGGCATGTATCGTGAGTGAGTCCAACATGGTCATAGCCAACGGCTGGGTGGGAACAAAAGCCGTCACATTGCCCGGCAGTTGCATCGTCCGCGATGAATTGCCGTAGATTGTTTCAACGAGCACTCCCATTGGCGTCGCAAAGTGCTCGCTGTTAGTGCTGTCTGCAACCAAAAACTGCCAACTTTTAATGTCAGGTTAATCACTCAGTGGCTCAATTTCTTGGGCATTAAAACAACAATGCAGCAAATAAACTTAAATTGAACTTCTGCTTAGTGGTAGTACCAAACTTTCTACAGCTCAGATGTCCCGTTTCCCAACAAAAACATTCAAGACACCGGATTCAGAAGACACACAATGCCATGGACAGTTGTTCATGCATAATATAAGACATTTGTACAGCATTTCTATTTAACATGCAATCATATGAAACAGCGAGGACATAAGCAATTAGTAAAGTCACAGAAAGAAATAGAGAAAACCCAAAAAACTACTGAAAACTATAGTTCTTGCAAAATAAGCAAAAAATAAATAACATTGATCAGATAAACCACATACAGGCGTTGCATAGCAGAGCAATGGAGTAGTCTGACATTGTCACTGTTTTGTTTGCGAGACACTGCTTCAAGTATCTGCAACGTTCATTCAACAGTTCATCGTTTTAACTCTGAAGCCACAAATCACTACATAATGGGGAAATGTAACTCAAAAAATAAAAACTAGAACCCGGATATAAATTGATCAAACACATTTTGTCATATTTTTTACAATCTTTCCTAAATATAACAAATCAAGCAGATTTATGCTTCGAGATAAAATACCAAATTGAATCACGCCATTAGCTTGACTATTACCCGTTTGACTTCAAAACCAAACCAGTTATATTTGTCCCATGGTCCATTACTGCTAAAAGTCTAGTAAAAATATAATAAAAACAAATGATAAACAGACATTTGACTTCATAAGAATGTAATGGCATACAAACATTATGCTTCTAGCATCGTCTAATGATAGCAGAGACAAGAGAAACATAAAATAATGCTTGCAATCGTACTCGATATGAGTAGACAGAGCGTGAGGTATTGGTCTTTGAAGGCGTTCATTCTGCGCCTTCTTGCTGAGATGAATCCAGATGGAAGTGACGGCCATCTTGAACGTACACGACGCATTGTTGATGTTAGGCAGGGGCAGTGGCTCAGTTTCCGGGTAAAGCAAATCATACAACTTCATCACTGGCAGAAAGTCCTCCAACTGCAACCACACACAGTGACTATACAGAAACTTTCTGCGCAGCAAACTACAGCACAGATATGTCATTATGTGTTTGCTCCTTAAAGGTCCATGGACACCAAAATTAACTTACCATTTTCCTAAAAGAGCACAATTTTCTGAGAACGTTGACAGTAATATCGGTACCCAGCGTTTTGTCAACATGGAGAAATTTGCATTTGAAATCGACGATCTATGAAAAGCGCAGAAAATACACCGCCACGATGGCCCCCGATGACGTCACTAACCAAAGACGTCATGAATATTAATGGCCTAGCCTAGGTTGATGACGTCACCAGCTAGGTAATGGCTCCCATCGGCTATGCCATTAATATTCATGAAGTCTATGAACAGGCTGATGATGTCACCGTGGAAACTAAATTTTTCGCACATTTCGTTTGAAATCACACACTAATTTCACATATTTATAAAGCTCAAATCGGCATATTACATATGCAAGGTTAAATGTGTAATTTAAATATACATAAATTGAACGAGTGAGTTTGACCATGGCCATGGACCTTTAACATAAAGCTTACTGCATTAACAGCATAACCACTCTCCAGCCACTGAAAAACTTTGTTTGGTAAAATTACAGAACTAAAACTACATCTGTTCAAGAAAAATACAAAAGGAAAAAACAGCCTGTCTGAAATACACAAAAACCAGCAATATCTGATTTGAACACATTGTGTAATGTAAATGAGATATGCTTTTCAATGCAGTAGTGATTACTGTTATAGGTAACAGCAGATTACTGAAAGCAATAAGCTGTGCAACAAAAATGACTGAACGATTTATGACTTATTTATGTAGTATAAGTTCGTACCTGGTTCTTTTGGATACTGCCAGAGATAAACTGCAGAAGAAGCCACATCAGCTGGTCACGACCTTTCCGCAACTTGCTTACTTTCAACTAAACACACTGACGGTCTGTTAATGTTTCAGCCTCAAAACAAGTGGTGCTAAGCTACTTTTAGTAACTACAAAGTTCGTTTCTATACTTCTGTATGATACTAATAGAATTACAAAGTAAAATAACAAAAAAAGTCGGTTTGCAATCTGCAAACCACGGTCAGCTGCAGGTTCCATGGATCAAGATGGCAACCACCAAAGCCGTACTTTTGAACACGCCAGTCTTGAAACTTGAAACGCTCTTCCAATTCCAAACACTCATAAATGCAGCTCATGCTGTTGAGACATTTTTACTTCTCGTTCTACTAGCACACAGAGCGTTTCTGACGTTGTCACAGTTAACATGCTATATATATTACTTAATTACTTACTTACTCAGATGTGAAATATATCTAAAGCAATATAAGTATATCAAACGAAAACAATAAAACACAAAAACACTCCGCATGTTAGCATGAACTAACATGATGCAAATTACCTTCTCGTACAGTGCATTCACCATGTGCGGAAAACTGGAGAACTGGAAAAGTACAAAGAAAATGAGTTGGCTGGAGAGATGCTGCCAGAGCTGTAGACAGCTTGTGTTATATGCATCATCAGCATTATCAGCAGCAGCAGCATCGTCATCTTCATTGTCAGCCATCTCTTCCGATCTCTCCATCGCAATGATGATTAGATCAACAATCTGATCCTCGAGCACTGAACAGCGCTGCTTTGCCTGTATCAATCACATTGCAAGCATCGAGTAATGACTGGAAAACAATTACTAAGTTAACCAAAGCCAATCATGAACACATTAATAATAACAATCTGATAATCTAATAATAATGAGGTGAATCTGAGGCGCTGGTTCATCCAGCAGCGTCATGGGTAAAAATTTCTGATAACGATCGTAAAACATAAAAATGTAAAGTCCTTCCCGAGCCTTACAGCTCATAGGGCAGCGCTGATCTCCATTTCCTAAGGCTCTCAGCCAGACACCAGTTTTTACATTGCGAGACCACGGATACGGGGCCAGTGTATCGCGCGGTGTGCCTGTTTACATCCCAGCAGTGAACCCGGTACCAAATTATACTGCTTGGTGACAGAGGCACATGTGTGTGAACAACTTGCCTAAGTTCATTACCCGGCAGTGTCCTGGTGCGGAGTTGAACCTGCGCCTCTGAGTTACCTCAGGATTACAAGTCCGACACATTACCGTTAGACTACCGAGCCACACAAGTGCTCAAAATTTCAATTTTGCCTCTAAAGTCGCCCAAAATGAGAATTTTCAGCACAAATTTTTGCACTTTTAAACAAACATTTTCTGACAATTTTCCAACATCTAAAAATTCAGAGACTGCTGCAATAGCCCAGCTCCCTCCGAACCATGACGCCACTGGGTTCACGTCTAACTGTACTTCATACACGGTACTCCAAGTTATTCGTGTCCCACTAGAAAACTTTAGAAACTGCTATGGCATTTACAGGTTAGATGATCCTCCTGTCAGCCATCCAATAGTGTAAAAGCACAAAAAAATGACCGTGTTGCTGAAGGGAGACAAACGGTTCAGCTGCTATCATAATAGGTCATGAACGTTACAGAGGATGAGTAGGCGGCCTTGCCTAAGCATCCCAGTGTTCAATACTGCTAACAAGCTGTCCTACTTGACAAATAACACTGTCATGGCAGTACTTCTTACAGGCATACAAACAACAGCATCAAAGCAGTGAAGGCATCGTTATTAACACCTGCGATGATTGACGAGATTCTGCTTCACAATAGATGTTATCATAAATGAATGTTATCACAAACATCAGTCTCAACAATGAAATATGACTACAGCAAGATGTACCTGTTTGTTCAAGTTCAGCATAGCACAGACCATCTCACGCGAGTAAGGCTGCTCCAACACATAGCGCAGCAAACCTGGCTTTGGCTCCAGAAGATCCTACAAAAACACCACCGATGATCTAACCCCAAAACACACTCTGTGACCAATAATATCTACTTCTATTTTTGTCGCTTACATGGCCAATTTTTCTAAATATACTCTACAATAAAACGTTAGAAGTTCAGACTAAATTCAAATGTAAGACATGACATTATGTAATGTATACATGTCCTTCAAAAAAGTGCCTCCTCAACCATTGTACTTGCATCCTGTTGGAACACACAACTACACAACTATGAAGTATGTATACCTTGTCATAAGGCAGAGGTCCATTCAGAGTGAATCTCAATGTCAAAGTATTCAGACGCCAAACATTTGATGAACAGTTAGAATGACCAACGGCTGGTAGAAGCTCATTCCTTCCTACAAGAAATACATCAACTGACTGGTGAATTGAACTACAACAAAATGTGGAATAAATGCCAGTTATTAGTCATAATTATTGCACCAGCTATAGAGAGTTGAGTCGGCTAGCACAGTTGGATAAGTGAAGTACAAAGACAGTATGACCAATGCCACATATCACGTCCATCTCAGTACTAACCCAGCTCAATGTAAAACAACTTTGACGATGTACAATTACATAACAGCTTGCAAGACAATGACTACTATATATATATTTATAAAAAAAAAACTGTTCAGTTTATATACGATGTAAGGGTGACATCGTGATTGTAGATATAAAACAGCACAAATCACAAGTTAAAAAATTCAAACTTTGTCATTACACAGTCAGCAAAGTTCTTCTGACATTGTGTAATGGTGATGTTTGAATTTTTAACATTTCACTTCTGCTGTTTTATATCTACAACCACGACGTTATATTTCACCTACTCATGGGGAGGCCCCTGCGAACGGATTTTCACCAAATTTTGCACATCGAGAGATATGTCGGATGTAATCATATGTGCAAATTTTGGTGTGAAAAAATTAAGGGGTTTGAGACATACAGAAGGTCAAATTTGGGTTCTCCCATTGAAACGGCTGGTCACCCTTACAACAGTGTTGCGCTACTGCACAGCCTGTGAAGCTATGCTTCAACATAAGCAGTTTTAGCTCTGCCATATCTCATCCTATGTACTTAGCTGTCTCAATTTTTACATGAATTTTACTTCTAATCTTATATACCAATACCATTCAGCTTCTGTAAGTGATTTTACTGACTGACTGACTAAGCACTTAATGCAAACATGCATACATGCATGATAATAGTAAACCAAGCCGAGTCAAGAGACCTGCTATGGAAACCATCTTTGCAGCCGGGCGGAATGTCTGCACAAACTCTGCTAGCAGCTGGCCCAACTTCTGCACATGAAAATGTGAAAATGCAGGCTTATCTTTAACAAATAACAACATAAATATCCATCACAACACAGTAATTTGTTTGAACATTTCTGCATAAAAAGCAGCAGCAAATCATGCCATGGTAGTTTTTGATGAAATGAAAAGCACAAGAAATGACAAAGCAGAACTTTCCACATGCCAGATGCTTTTCCTGTGTGTCAATCTGAATAAAAAGCATCACATACTGAAGAAGTGAGATGAGGGCTCCTAACAACGTCCACAGTCCACACATCTATTACTTACTGTCTGCCGAAGTAACACGTGGCAAACAGTCATTCCGAAGAAAGCAGCAGCTGGTTGCCAAAACATCAGCAATAACTATTATGAAGATTGTATTTTGACAAATTTATATAACATATAACTGAAGAGACTGGTGTTACTACTATTACCAAATTTAGTACCAAGTGCTCAACTGCTCATAGTAATATGAACCACCAAAGCCAGCAGACCACCATATCATCCCACTTCAGTTTTGACTTCCACACTCTTTATGTCACCAGCTACTTCTGATGCCCTTCATATAATCACTGCTCAACGACCTTCCATCTAAACTAAAGAAAGTGAGTGACATTAGTAGATTTCAAATCACATGTTTAAAACGATGCTTTTTGACTGTGCCTACTTGTAACAGGTGCCTCCGAAAACTTAGCGTTTAAGAGTCATGTTATAAATTTACCGACTAATTGACTGACTGATTAACCAATACAGAACAGTATGAAAAAACTGCCGCTGCAAACTAGGTGACAGAAATACACACATACCCAGTGTGGAGCTGGCCGGTCATCGGCAAATAACTTTGTGATTTCGTTAACTGCAAAGTAACTTGGCAAAAGACACACGTTTCTGTCCAGAATGTAACATAGAACCTGCACAATGAACGATAAACATAAATACCAAACACTGAGGCAAGACAGACAGACATAATAGTGATGACACACTGGCCAGTTTCTGGCACCTGTTTCTGGTACCAGCCAACTGGTACCAGAAACTGGTCAGTCTGTCATATCTTTCTGGTGCCAGATTTTTCTGGAGCCAGAAACCGGCGCCAGATAGAACATGCTCAATTTCAGGCCAAAAACTGGCCAAAAAGCTGAACTGTGATTGGTCAGACTGAGCAGATGACAACACTGCTTGTTTGTTTGTAAACAAAAATAGAGCAGCATTTAGTTTACGTTGCTCTTTCTTTTGAATTTTTTCACCAACCTGAATGCTAAAACAGCAGCTATAATATCACCATTTTCAAAATTCTCAAAATTGGAATACACTTCTGTTTCTTTTTCTACCGGTATCAGTTTGTCGGCTAAGTGTGTCATTGTTTCTGGCACCAGACACCTGGCGCCAGACACCTGGCGCCTGTTTCTGATGCCAGAAACAGGCGCCGGAAACAGGCACCAGCAAGTGGTCAATGTGTCATCAGCTTAAGACAGGCAAGAGATCAGCAACTTGTCCAATCGATCCATCAACATGTTTGCTTTGTTTCACTTTTGGGATTACACTGCTGCCATTTATGACCTACCAGTAACAAATAACACTAAGTTCACAATGTACTATAGAAGCAAAAAAACTAGGGTAAAATAGGGGGAGAAAAATCACCAGACCCACACAAAAGTCACTCTTCATTTATAGGTCCAAAACGACTCTGCAGAAGTTCATCAGTGAAGTCTCATCACAACAGCGAGACAAACAGACAAACTCATATATTAACAGAAGTAAAACAGTTCTGAAAGCACATCTGTTCTGCATCTTCTCTCCCACCCCTTACTCTGTACAGTGACCACGCAGTGATGCTCGTATTTCTTTAGACACTTCAGTTATTTCTGTTACTTACTTACTTACCTCAGTTCAAATTAGTAAACACAGGATCAGTGCAAATAAAACTCACATTATATACAGCATTGACAGCAGTCATAGTGCACGTGTTGTCAACGGCAGGAATTGACTGGGATTTCTCAAACAATAAACGCAACAAGTCTCGACATCCCTACAACATGGCATGAAAAGGCATGAAAATACAGAAATAATCTATACACCTGAATATCAAACATAACCGATCAAGTATAATATTCTTCAAAGCTGCAGGCCTTAATAAAATTTCATTCAATTTCTTGTAGTTATTGATTTCATGCGATGTGCATAATCATCACCATATGAAAATACAAAGCAGCACAATATGCACACCAGGACTGTATACATAAGAAGCTATTTGTGCCACAACTGTGTGAACAGAAACTGATTTGAAGAAAAACAACTACTAATGAGCCAGATTGAAGTTATTTAGCTAGAATAAAAGGACAAAAATAGGGGTCAGTGTAGATTAACATTCTACTCTACTGAAATGAATATGTCAACGGCAGCTTGCTTTCCTGGAGCATGTGTTGAAAAAACATGGTTTGGAGAATTTGGTGGTGATGGGAAAGATAGATGGGAGGAGAGCAAGAGAGGGTCAAAGACAGAAGTACTAGTATCTGGACAGCTTGAGCTTGGACAAATCATAGAAGGACAACGTGAGCCCAACGCTGCTCATCAGGGCTTCAGAAGACGAACTGCTCTGGCAGCACATGGTCACCAACGTCATTGACGACGGCACAGCAGCATCATGACATGACAGAATGGAATTTAGTAAATGAAATAGCCATGTTGAGACTGTCCTAATACTACTGGTTAGTACTGTTAGTAGTAACTAACCTTATAGTCAACGCCACCAATGATACGCCGTACAAGCGCCAATGTCATACACCACAACTCGGTGTTCTGATAAGACAGTTTATCACTTGATAGCAATGCTTCACAGATCAATCTGCAGACACGTTGATTGACACAATAATCACTTCTACCACCAAACTGTACACAGATATGCTGTGAGTCATAAACAAATAGTGTCACATTTATTTCGTGATAACTTTGGCAAATGCAAAACCAACTTTAATCACTCTTTGGCTATTACAGTCAAGAAAAAACTGTGGAAAAACGTGCTTCAAATTCTAGCATCTAGCCTTAAATCTGTTGCCACAATATATTGCAATATCCGAATATTCAGACGCAGCACTATTTATTCACACTATACACAGTGAGTAATAGCCAAGTGGTACCACTGCAAATCGAAATGTTAGAAAACCTAACATAAAATCTATGAAAAGGCAATGAGACAGTAGTGGAATCTGTAAGTTCTTAGAATACTTTGTCTGTTCTAAGTTATAGTGCAGCTGTTTGTTCAAAATTTGTAATTAAATGGCCTTGACAAGTCAATTATTAACCAGTATCTGCTGCAAATGTGGCCTCTATACAAAAACAACAAAATGTCTCAAAAGTGACACACAATTAGTAATAAAAGTAAAGTACAATTATGGTGTAAGTATTCACAAATATGAATGAGCAAAACGTCAGTATCCAGTGACGCAGAACATGAATGAAACATGCCTTGGAGATTCCAAGTTCTTTTCAACAAGCGTCTCGAGCACACTGAGAAGAAGTTGTGATTCTGTCTTGGAGCGTGGCTGTGTGTACAACTTCAGCATGTATGCCCTCAACACAAAATCACGAACATCCTACAAACATCCAGCAGTACATTGACACACAGTCAGTATGATGCGAGCAATATCACCTTTTGTAATTTTTGCTGTTTTTGATGTGAAAGTTTTTAAATGTTGCCATTAACAAGTGTAAAAACTTATGTTTTGTACATTTATAATAATAAAAAGCTGAGTAGATAAACTTATCAAATCAACTGCAGCAGTTTTGCTTGTTTTTAAAGCATTTGTCATAAATGAATGCAGCCTGCCAACTAATACATTTTGTGCAATGTGGCCCAGAGATCCAGTTTGATTTTAGCCCAATCATAGTTCACATACACAACAGTGAACTCGTGACTTGGTTAAAAAGGTCAATGGTCACTATGGTCACTTAAAAAGCACTACATTTGACAATTTATGACTGGTCAATTCTTGTAATAATGGTGAAATCATTATTGATGACAGAACGATCAACACTGTTCTTAGCCCATAAATCAGTGAAAAAATTCTGTCAGTTATTTCAGTGTTTAAATGCTTGTGTAAAACAGAAAACAGGAAAGTGATAAACCTTAGAAAAGAACAAGACTGTAAGTTGATGAACCAAGATGAGAGGTCCTATCAACTTCCACATGTCTAATTACTTACTATCTGCCGCAGTGACACCCGGCGGATGGTCATGCCAAAGAAGGCAGCAGCAATTGCCGAAACATCAACAAGTTCAAATTAAAAATTGTTTTTGATGAATTTACGAAACTTATTAAGAAAACAACCATCTTAGTAACACACTTTCTAATATAAGTCATCATAACAAAAAATGTCAAATCAAATTTTCACTTGACAAAAATTAGCAATAATTAGAATTTTTTTTAAAAATATATTATTTTTACTTAATTGATTATTTATACTTAATTAATTCATTAAAAATATTAACTGTCAGAACATAAAACCGGTATTTGCTACCGGCGCTTGTGGCAAACTCTGCCAGAACTTCACAACATTATGTATCTTAGAGTCGGTAGAACGTTGAATAGCTTCTGCTGTGCGAACAATGAACCCAGCAAAAGCACGCTCGATGCTCTCAGATTTCTACAAAAACACAGAGTTTTATGCAACACTGTTAAATTGATCTTCATTAAAACAATAACACGACAAATAATAAAAACATTTAAATATTAAAACTCAACAGAAAATGTATAATTATAAGCTTCAAGTTTTCCCCCATAGTATCTGCAGGTTTGAGCCAGAGTGGACTAATTTGATAGTGAGAGTGTGAGACTGAAAAAAAATATGAAAAACACGTTAAAATACCACCATCATACCAGTAAATCGACAACAATGTCCTGCACTCTGCTCTCTATTTGTATCTTTGCTTCAACTGATAACTGATCCATATTAGGCAACTTTTAATCGTATAATAACTTTGTTTACATTTTACTGCCGGCAACAAAGAAGCTTAAATTGGTGATAAGCAGATTTGATATTTTAATGTAAAAAAACAACAATGATGAACATTCTTACTAAAATTTGTGTAATAAACTAAGTTTTAAATTTTAAGCTGAAACCTTATTTCAGATTTTTTGACCACGTCGTCTACTCAACAAAAACCACGATGCGTAGTACTGCGGGTCCGGTACGACAATTAGAAAAATGAATTAATATATTAAAAGTTCTTTGGTGTAAACAAAAACAAAATTAGATTGTGATATAATAGTCCAAAATAATTATTGCTCCATAAGCTTTCGGTTATCGGACGATGGACAGCGGAATTGTGGAAGGTTTTCAGAACCTGCACGTTTTGCCAGATAGTCTGAACGTTGACAGTCTGGCGCTGGATTTTGCAGTGGCTCTGGATGACTCGTCGCCCCGCCCACTGCGTAAGCATTCGCTCCGCAGCATCGACCTGCCTCTGCCTGGAGCTGGAGGGCAGACGAACTCCACCAGACATCCGGCCAGGAAGCGACGGTTTAAAAAGCGAAGGTCTGCAGTGCCAATGTCTGTCTCTGGGTCGACTGGAGGCGCTCATGTTGCGGCTGTGAACGTAAGCGACGGTCTGGATACTAGCAGTACCAGTGATAGCCCGGCCAGGCCGGACTTCATGGATGCTGTAACACGATTCACTGACTCGGATGATATGATGCCAAACAAAGCCAGTGCAACAGGCATGCTTCGGATCTCGGTTCCATCTTCCGTCCAGTTTGCCGAGTCTGACTCAGTAACGGAAAACTGGACACCACTTAGGCCACAGCGGCGAAGGAAACATTTTCGCCGTATGGCAATCGACGTGCCAGACGCAACGACGCACTACAGAGGATCACACATGGTGAAGGATCTAGAGCAATTAGACATTGCGTGTGCTCTACCATCTTCTTGCGTACTGGATACATATCGTGGGAAGCGCAAACGTGGTGCGAAGGAGAAAAGTGATGCTAGCTCTTTTGATCATGATGTTCAGGACTGTGGCAGTCAGACTAATAACAAGATAACGTGAGTGCAATATATTGACATTCTGAAGATTATTCTATTAAAAACCATGTGCCTACAATGTTATTTTTGACTCTACCAATGAAAGGCATTCAACAAATGCAAGCAGGGCACTAAAAGTTGTCTTTTTATCGTTTCAGTTTAAGTATATGTTAGCATCAATTTTTACATATTTTTACATTCGAAGAATGCGTTTACACCAGATACAAGTTTTTTGTCGATGTTGAAAACGTTGTAGAGTTCAGTATTGAGCCTGACTGACCAGTCAGAGGGAATAAGTGGTTGATCTTGCTCACCAAAATGCTGAAGGGCACTGATTCATGTGCCATTGGGGCAGTGGCATTCATGGAATTTGTAATTTTGTACATATTTATCACCTTATGTCATATTATAAAATATGTTTTTCTTTGCACTGAATGTGGTTGGTGTATATGTACAGAGACACGGCACTGAGCAGTTCAGTGAGCAGTGATGAGAGTGAGATTGATCCTAACAGCAATGATGATGCAGCTGATGGTGAGCATGCAAACTGAGTTGTACTTTTTTGAGAGTCTGTTTGAGGTTATTCATGTATGTGTTAAAATTTTGCTAATTTGTGCTTTATTCACATGCATCCCTTCAGTTGTTCTGTGTTATTGTTTCGATGATGGGAAATATATCTGCTTCAACTGTTCCCAAAACATTTACAGATGTTGGGCTTTTTCTTTTGCTGGCCTGATGGCATGGAACTCACTGTCGAGATGTATGTACAATCCTATTCACACTATATATCTGTTTTTGGTCGATTACTTAAGACATTATTCAGAATACTAATGTGTGTAGTGCATTAGAGTCTTTTTGGTATTGATGTGCTATATAAATTTACGGTTTACTTACTTACTTACTTACTTTTACTAGTCATTTTTTGGAAAATTGAATTTAGTCACAGTGATTACTACTACCACTACCACCACTTTTTCTATTTTTATGGAGTGTTTTGGTTAACAGTTCAGTCTCAGTTGACTAACAACTGGTTAGATTGGTAACTGAGAAATTATTTTTCAAAGTCTCACATGATGCAGAACTTTTTACTGGCTGCATACTCTTCATCTAATCAATGGCGTCAAAGGTCACTGAATGCATCTGCGGTGAAAGTGAGAGAAGTTTATGTTGCTGTGTGAATACAGGAGATGATGAGCAAAGTGACTTCTACTGTGAGCCTGACTATCCATGTGCTGGAGGCCTAATGGCTGCCAGTATGATAGCTGGCGCCCGAGCACGATGGAAAGCCGAACACTTTCCACCATCGGACTCTCACTTTGCACAGCCCCATCATGACATCTGCAGCCACATGCCACTGTCGTTAAGAAACACCTACAAGACTCGCTGCAAAATGCTGGTTTGTATAAGCATATACAGGGTGTTCCCAAAAAAATGGATACCCAGTTTTATTTTTGGGATAACTTTGGTAATTCAGCACCGATTTTAACCATTCTTTCACTGTTACAAGCAGAAATTTATGGCGCGTAAACGTGAAGTTCTTCCACCCACCGCACTTTTATTGTGTGATCACATTACCTAGCAAAACAGTTCT
>Ga0209367_1007125_pt1 | contig 15430 bp, 6 predicted proteins | sample WorMetLIZISLAND2_FD_187412 | JGI IMG/M metagenome (GOLD analysis project Ga0209367, IMG submission 187412) | Marine gutless worms symbiont microbial communities from Max Planck institute for Marine Microbiology, Germany - Olavius geniculatus... ... | reverse complement strand
TTTTAAGTCATTTGCGGTTTTTTTTTTTTTTGAAACTCATTAACGTTATCTGTGGAGAGGTTTCAGAATGGGACAGGGGTAATGTGGGCAGATGTGGGGCCGGGGCATACGTAAGACAGAATTTAGGCCTCCTATGGGAACTGCAAACTGTACGCCATTGGCGTGCGGTATTCAGCTTGAATGCACCATATTAATGTATCACGCACGACACCGCTGATGAAATTGTGGTCGTATTTTCAGTCATCACTCATCTGTACACAATGCAGCTAGTGTTGTAGCGTGACCCAATGACCGAAGCAGTAAGTTATATCTTCAGTACAGAGGCATGGGAGAGAGAGAGAGAGAGAGAGAGAGAAATAAACCTAATGGCGGATGAACACACGACGACAGCTGATGCAGGGAAGATGTCCTTTCGCCATCAGCTGATGAGTATATTTATCATCATTCGCTAATTGTAAACTACTATAGAGCCATCAGTTCGCATTACGGCCGGCGGCGCCGTTAACGGAAAGCAAAGTCGAGTCGAAGAAGTTGAAGTGGAACGACTGCCCGCGTGGACGGTTGACGCGGAAGAACGAACGGCCAGTTGATGGTTTAGTTTTGACGTGCGCTGGTGCCATCGTGTCGCTAGGTATAGAGAGATGGCCAGGCAGCAGCCGCAGCAGCAGCAGCAGTGTCGACAGCGTCGCAGGAATTCCCAGCGTGCAACGTACCACGAATCCGACACCGCTTCCGCAAGCAAATTTTACACCAAAGTAACCAAACCGAAAGTAACTAAATATTATATAGTCTATAGACAGTTGCTGCAGTTTTACTTGCCTACTGCTGACACCTTCTGCACCGGCGTTTACGTTTAGAGCACTTTATCGCTCACGAATTTATTGTCGTTGTCGGAGTTCGTGCAAATTTTTTTATCACCCTTCTGTAGGCGAAAAAAGACTACTCAAAATAAGTGCATCTAATTCTACGTAATATTGTTTTTAACGTGTATTATTTTTTGTATTATTTTCCTATAGCTGTTTTAACAGTTTTGTGCTCATCCCGTTTTATTTAATAACTTACTTTCTTCTCGTAATTGATTATTTTGTGCATTTAGCTTGGTGTACTAATTTTCGGCGTGTTATTATTATTTTTTTAATTTTTTGGTTAAATTTTTGTATTAATAACCCAACAGTAAAAATTACGAGGGATAAAAATTGAAGTAAACTTTATAACTATAATGGAATAACCAAGTTTGATTTGTTGCTTGTACTGAAATTATCATGCTCAAAAATAGCATTGAAGCGCTGCCAGAAGAATGGCAGCTACTAAAACAAAAATGAGCCTTCTCGAGCCTTACTAAAAATGCCAAAATTTCTGCGACTCAAATCCTGATTTTTTACTTTGAAGTATGGCAACACTTTGCATATAGTCAAAAAATAAGTATACTACAATGAATTTTGACTAAAACAGCCGGCTTAAATAACAATTTCAGCTAAAAACATGTTAATGTTTTTGCTTAAGCGTCTTCTTTATAAAAAGTTCAGACTTTGACATATTTCGCTGCTACTTTTTTAGTTTATTTTGTCCTGACTTTATTTCGATTTTTTTCTATCACAATTTGCGGCGAATCGTCACTGGTAAACGGCTGGCTAAGTAAAACTAGAAGTGATTAAGGTCAAAGCTCAAATTGGAATTTATTCCTCCAGTTTGAACGAAAGGCGCATCAGGTGAAAACGGTTTTCGCTCATGTCGGCTAGACTCGGGAAATGTTTGTTTTCATGAACAGCAGACCTACTACAGTTGGAGTGAATTCAGAAAACGGCGTGACTATGATATACACACTACGGAGTGTTCCTAGTTTGACGCGGACGTCTGCTTTGTGTCCAGTTAGAAATTAGACGGTTGCGGTAACTCCAATGCTCGGGGGCGTCAAGTGACCGCTAGCCCCTAGAGCGATGGCCGAGGACACGTTGGCATCTTAACCCCGCGACATCGCGCGCCCTGAGTCTACCTTCGGCGCCCGGCCACGGCGCTTGACAGCCGCCGTCAGCCAGCAGTCGTCGTCGTCGCCGCCGACGTCGTATTATTTCGCGCGAGAAAACCGATTAAACGAAACGACTCGGCCGTCAATGGCCGCTAGGTGGCCCGACGACCCGTCGTAATTGACTGTGGCTGTGTGTAGGCCTAACTCTAAGTGCCGCCATTCGGCACTGAGGGTCCTACAGACAGCGGCGGAATTGTTGAACAAACAGCCAGCGCATCACGTGACCGATGCCCGGATGTATAATGGCGACACTGTATCGAACGATACTTTTAATACCTGCACCAGGAGGGGACGGGCCCTGATGTTGAAAATGTTGATATGTGGGAGTACAACAAGTGCGTAAAGGTGAAAAACTAGAATGGACTGTCTCGACGCTCGTGTTTACAGTAGGCTATGATCATGACGTGCTGTATTTTGTATTCTCTAACACTCTGCCGTATTTGCGTTTTCGATATTCATTCTGCTATTAGACCAAATAGTAATAGAGAAAGACATTTTTGACTGGTTAGCAACTGCATGTGGAAAAGATCATTAGACCGTCCACCACTGCTCACCAGCAACGAAATTCTGATGCTGCATCTACGTCAACGACAAGAAGAGTACCTGATAATCACCAACGTCATCTTATGACACGGCACTCACACTAAATTGGAATGGTTATCCCTGTAGTCATTGCATAATATCTGCCAAGCTCTCACATATTATAAGAGCATTCGGCCGAATAAGCTGAGAACTGAAAACGTCTGACGTTTCGAAGAGATTTTATGGTTATTATCTTCGTCGCGTTTCCAAACTTAATTTGACGCCGGGCATATATAAGCTATAGGCTATGTCTAAGCGTCGGAACTGCATGCGTGGCTACTTTGTTCGATGTTCATCCACATCAAAGTCTGTACTCGCATTGATCGTTCTGACTCTGTGGCGTGCTGCTGCTGCTGCTGTATTGCGGGATGCGTTTTAATGCAGCGCGCGTCATCGATGCCATTGCTGAGTGCTGCAGAGGCTGCCACAAGTTTGCGAAATTCAATCTGCTCACGTCATTTCCAGTTTGCCGTTCGAAAGACGTTTATATAAACAACGCCGATCATTATAATATCGCCGATTAACTACACACCTATCTCTGCAGGCCTACTTTCGTCCTTATAATAGCCTTGTACATATAACTTTATTTACACTATAAAATGATTTTAAATTTTTTGAAAATCTGATTAAAATAAAAGTTAGGCTACAGCAAGCAGCAGCAATTAAAACGAGATTTCTGCGAAGCAAGTCGATAACACAGTTTGCAGAAGAACGACCGTTCCCTGCGTAAAACGCTCAAACATTTTTGTCCCAGGGGACAAGCATCAATGTTTCACCTAGGAAGCGAGACCATTTCACACGCCACGTATACGAGTACAGGCAAAACATTCAACCTTTTGATTGATTCATTCATTAAAAGTCAAGTCCATTCGCCATAATACAGTAAAAAATTGAAAAAATAAAAAATGAATAAAAATTTAAAAAAAACAAAAGACTGAACTAAATCATAACTAACATCATAATTGAACTTTTAGTTTTTGTTGTATGTCAGCTTACAATACATGAGAATAATTGTACGCTTTTGTACATTGCGGCTTGTGGCAATTATCGTTAAATCAGCCTTCAAGTGCCATCCCCGTACACATGCCGGCGCACATCAAAAGACCATGTAGCGATGAACTTTGTCATAATTACACTGTCAAGTGCTTTTTTCATCTGCACGCCGACCATGAATTAAATTATTTTTTGTCGCAAATATACCTTAAGTATTTGGAATACGTATCATGCTTAATCTTTCTGATATAAACAATTAGTTGTGTTTTTATGAGTTGAATTTAGAAGGCCTGCGATTTTGCCAATTTCAAAAAGATACACTTTACAAATCTTGCTTTTTGCACGTCGGCAGATTTATATACAGGGTGCGGCGAAAAAGTAACCCGCTAAAGTTTTTTGCAGTTTTCTCAGCAACTGTTCGGAATTGTAATTCAAAATTTTACAGATATTTTTACTAAATAATTTTCGGGGATCGACTTCCTATCGGTGGTCCATAGTGACCATGCATCTATCTAGCACCGTTATGGAGATATGACCGTTTGAAGTTTTTCCAGGAAGACTTTTCCAGGAACAGAAGTCTGTCGTTGGTCGGTCGTCGGTCGGTCGATCTTCAATATTACATTGATTTTATACAGGGTGCGGCAAAAAAGTAGCCCCCTAAAGTTTTTTGCTGTTTTCTCAGCAACCGTTTAGCGTTTTAATCTGAAATTTTACAGATTTATTTCTGGAATTGTTCTACGGCTAAATGCGAAATAAAATTTGATTTCATTAAAAATGACAAAGTTTTAGACTTTTCAACATGACCGCCTACCGATTTTTTAGCGTTAAAAATGTTCAAGCTACAACACCAGTTCAATAACATCGCTGAAACAAGTCAAACAACGCAGTTAATTAATGATCAGATGCCAAAATTCCATTGTCACTGTGAATGTTCGAAGTGTCCACCGACAGCTCCAAGTTCCAACACAAGCCTTCAGTCGCTTAATTTTAAAAGTCTTTCACTGTCTTGTCGATCGGTCCTTGTGATAGGTTGCCCTAGATAACCTGAAGCGATTCCTTGAGTTCAGCGATTGTTTTTGGCTTTGTTTTAAGCTTGCGGTAAGCCTCCAACATTGTACATCACACGTGATAGTCCACTGGGTTTGTATTCGGCGAATTTTGTGTCCATTGGTTTTTGTGATGAAATCTGGACAGTTGGCTCACAGCCAGTTTTGTGCGCTGCGCGCTGTGTGTGCTGGCGTGCCGTCCTGCTGGAAGATGAATCCGGTGGGCAGCCGGCGATTGCTTTAAAAGAAAGATAATTTACCGATAATTTATAGACAAAATAAATTACTGTTTGTCAAAGCGTTACTGTGACGTCATCGGCAGTATCGTGGTAACCGGTTTTTAGAAATTAAATAGCATTTTTAGTTTAAACATTTTTAATGCTAAAAAATCGGTAGGCGGTCATGTTCAGAAGCCTAAATTTTTGTCGTTTTTCAACAGAATCATATTTCACTTGACAGTTAAATGTAGAAAATTTCTATAAATAAACCTGTAAAATTTCAAATTAGAATTTTAAACGGTTGCTGAAAAACACGGCGAAAAACTTATTGAGGCTACTTTTTTGCCCACCCTGTATACCCCTTTTCGCTACATTAAAAACGTTGCGCGCGAGAAGTAAAAAAGTAGAGTTTGGTCTGAAACGCAATCGATCGCTGCTACTGCATGGCGGAGTATGTCGGACGACGCGCTCGGTCGGTGGGTCGGAGATGTTTTACGGCGTAATTTGGTGCCCCTGCACGGCGGTCGTTTCGGTTCAGCGACTACCTGCAGCAGCAGCAGCAGCGTCGGCGCTTCAGCAGCAGGCGTCCGCTGAGGACGGGCGTCGAACGCTTTCAACGTTGCAAATTGCGAACGTCGCCACTCGGCATCTCTCGGCGCGCTTGTTGTAGGCTGTCTTCCAATCGTCGTCGACGCACCGTGCGTCCATGCCTCGCACTGTATAGACAGGCTACAAATAGTTGGCTGTGCCGGGTGCCTGGTTTTCGCTGATAGTGTCCTTGGCGTGTCCCTGGTGGCCTGACGCAGCCGTCCAACTGGCGGTGAAATTGCGTCGCCTGCAGGTGCCAGATAACCGCGCTATGGCAGCGCCACTGGCTGGCGGTAATTGCTTGCGAGCCCAACGTCCGCGCGACACCAAAACGCTCGCTGACGCGTTCAACCGCCAATAGCTTAGCGGCGCCGGTCGTTGGACTTGGTGAAACAAATTGCTACTCAGCACCGTACCATGCAGCAGCAGCAGCAGCCGTTAGTCGCCTATGTTTTATGACCAGCGATTACAGCAATCTAATTGTTTCGGAGCAACTCATTTATACTATTTACCACGGCCACGATAACAGCACAAAACACTATACCACCGGGAATTATCGTTCCGAACGGCTTAAAAATACCATAGGCCTAAACGTGCTGATCTGTTTTCAAAATACACGTACATAACAGCTAGTAATGGCGATTTCGTTTTACTGACGCTGACGATGTGGTTCACTTTAAGTCCACCAATTATCGTGTATTTCTTTATAAAAAAGTTATTTTGATCACGTACCAATTATTATTTTATTGCACAACGTGTAGCGAGATCTGCTCGTTTTCATAAATTCCGGCTTGGTTATGCTCAGTCGTTATGGCTTGTATTTTAATGGCGTCGCTAAAGTACATGCTGTGCGTGCAAAATAACAGTAGTCTAAATAATTTAACACACAAAAATATTAAGTCGGATTTCAGAGTTTGTGCATGCGGCTCAGAAGTGCCCGGAAAAATAAACAGTTGGAAGTCGAGAGAAAGGCACGTGACTCAGTACCCCATAGCTGGCGACGCCAAAGTGCAAGTTATTTAGCAGTTTTTGCGCAGTTTAACTGTCTAAGACTTACTTCAAATGTTTACTGCTAAGGGGCGAACGAGAGCACTGTACATACAGTTAGCGCAATCAGTGAGCAGTCAGACCGATAGTCGCATGACGTGCTGCAAATTATGTATCATGACCCCGCAATCTGCTGTCCCATGCCCCGCCGAGCCAGTATAGTAATGACGGTCTATAGGCACATTCGTTGACGAACAGACATGACTGTGACTGGCGTGTGTATTAAATTGACGGAAACTAGTCAACAAAGCTTTGGCTGTGTATAAACGCGAACTTTCGCACGCGAGCTCATGACGCGGCGCAGCACCAGGAGCGCACAGTCACACACACGCACGCCATCTAGCGACCGTAAATACAAACTCAGTCGTCGGTAGCAATTACTTCCACTAATAACAGCCCGGCCGCGTCACAATGAAAGCGGCCGAGCGTGGGCTGCCGAAAACGACCGTATGTCGATTAGAATAATTGTCATGGTCGCCGACGCCGCGGCTGCTCAAAGGCGATAGGGCGTTGGGACGACTTGGGGAGTGGGGACTGGGGTGTGGGGCGAAAGATCTGTCGCGAGGTGCCTAATAGAGTCTGTGAGCGCGCCGGCGAGCGAGTTTCAACGACGCCGCAGGCAAAGACGGACGGACGGACGGCACTTTATGAACGCCGTAATAGATACCTTTGACGTATCGAATCAGATCACGATTTGAGCGCTGCTCACAGCTATAACTAAACTGATGTGACGGGACCAGTCATGCACGGGACGAGGTTGATTTGACTCACATATGGTACTTTATCTAGTCTCTGGCCTCCAAGAACATATGGCGAATACTAACAGGTCGGTCTCCTGCCAGCCGAGCCGTGACATGACCATCCCGCAGAGACGCTACTGTTAATTGTGCCGTTTGTATAAGCCTACTGTCATCGTCGTGAGTAATAACAAAACGTAAAACTGTAGTGTGTAAAAATTTTTAATGACATTTAAAAAAACATATTACTGCATAAAATGATACTTTCACTGCTATAATATTATGAGCCAATTTCTAGGAATGAGTTGTCATATCATAACTGCTCAGATGACAAGGAACATATCGAAAACTCTAGTATTAGCATACAAGTTCTTGCAGTGGTACACAGCCTGTTATACCTCATCCTCACGATCGGTTGATGAACGCCTAACGACATCGACTCCGATCTGCTGATGCGGACTCATGTTCAACGTATGGTTTCAAGGTGCTTTGCCGTGCTAAAGGCTAAAGGATAGCATTGCCGCAGATTGATTCATTGTCAAAATAAAGCAAGTAAAACGGTCAGATATCTGAGATAATTATGGTAACATTTTTTCTGTTCTCACTATTACTTAGGCAGGGCGAGAGCCAGGGCGGTGGATCTTCCAAGCAGGTCATTTGACTTCGCTCGCCCTGGTGTAGAGCCGCCACTGCCGCCATGCATGGACACTTGGCACTATAGCTTCCACTAGATGTCCGAGCGCCGTGTGAGGGCAGGCAGACCGTCCGGTCAGTATCAGTTGTCGCCTCATAAGTCAGTCTCCTACCCCGCCCCTTCTACCTGCGCGCCCTGCAGTGCCGCTCACACGTCGGAATATAAGCATTTATGCATGGTGACTTTTTTCTAATTACCTGGCGATGCTAGCTAGCACTTAGCTAACTGTACAGATTGGCAGAAGACATACTTGAAAACAATTGCGATTTTTTCATAATTTTGCTACATCAATAGCTAACTAAATTAGTTTAAAAATAACGCTGTGGGAGTCCAAACGGACCCCATGTCAGCACATACTGTTAACGATAGATCTAGCACCAGTGTGTATTGCTTAGGCCACTTTCAAATTTCTGGATTAATTGATGTATAAAAGATACATACATATGTATGTAATCGGATCAAGTAGAAACTCAAAAAAATGTTCAAAGTGTTTCTCGCATCACAGTTCACTCTCTATATGCGTGCGTCTTGGACTCCATGACAAATATGTTTAAACAGCAGAGTAGGCCAACATAAATATGCTCAGACAGCTTCAACGCAGTCTGTAATTGAACAGAATTAATGCACTGCACACGTGATACGGTATACAACTGCAGTTAAGTGAACTGCAGAGGTTGCGCGGCGGGAGGATTTATTGGTGCGTAACTCTACGGTGTCCGGTATCCGAGCATAGCGTCGCAGCGACTGAAGTCTGTCGATCCATGAGGTTGATTTACGTCTCAGACGGCGCTCAGTTGAACAAGGCGTCACCAGTCGGCGCCACTGTCTGTACTAGGCGTCCAGTTCACACATCACACACACTATTGCCCCGCTGACGCCGCTTTTTCACCCGCTAAATTGCTTATCTGTGGTCGAAACGAGACCGAAAAAAGAATAAGTAATAGACTGCACCCAATTGCGATTACGAGCATGGGTGGTGTCGTAATGATGCACCGAGTATTGTTACATTGTATTTGTCATGAAAAAGACGCTGTTTAACATTGGGTGGTCTGTTTGGCGCCACAAAAATAACTACAGGCCTAAGCCTATGCTACGCACGTTACTCGGTGTAACTATCTAGGTACACATAGTCGTTAATCAAAGACCTTCATAATCCCGTTGGCCAAAGAAAGTCTAGATAATAAACGTCACTATAATAGGGCTAATAATAATAACAACAATAATGAGATTTTTTGAAGCCGTTGTAGGGCGTGACTTCAGAGGCGCAGTGCTTTAAAAACAGAATAATAGCCCTCTTGATAAACGTCCCTTCAAAACGCAAGGGATATATAATGTTCCGGTTTTTACCAGGGTATTATCCTGGATACGGGGTCTCGTGTCCGCCATGCAGTCGTGTCATCGGTGCATGATCGCGAGGGACTGCGTAATATGGCCTCCATCGTTTGACAATTCGCGGAAGTTCGGTTCTGGGAACAAAAGTGCATTATTTATCTAGTTTTCTAACTTCTGGAAACAAATGATAAGCAGAGCATATAGTTTAAATTCTAAATATATTTTAATTTTAAATAATCCGAAAATAGTAATAGTTTAGTTTAAATGCGTAACATGCGTTTGTCGGCAAGGCTCCGCTTGAAACGAAAAGGCGAAAAAAATAAAATGGAATGAAGGAGAACAACAAGAAAAAAAGGAAGGTAAAAATCAAGACAAAAAACTTCTATCGTTTAGCAAACTCGATATTTGGCAAGGTTGGTAGAGCCGCTTCCGAGGAAGACTCATGCAGGAAGTGGTTCTTCACCTAATTAAAACAAAATGCTTATACTTGTGTTACTGTACGGACTCGAAGTCTGCTCTCTAACAAAAGCTGACCAGCGTTTACTTGACTTTGCAGTCATACGTTTTTAATGAAACTATTCTGCACTTCAAACATGGTAATACTTAATGCATGTTTAAGTTACTTTGACTTTAGACTTTCAAGCAAGTTGTTGCTCAAAAGGTACGAGAAATACTTAGTAAAAAGGGTTTGTCATAGTTGTTGCTGTCGATGCGTATCGCTGTCGGTGGGCCTATTATGTTTTGTGTGAAAGTACGAACTATTCAGCTATATATGAACTGTATGAACTGTAATTAGTTAAGTTTTTTTCATTTCGTATTTGTTTGCTACCTCTCATGGAGTCATGGTGAATAAAGATGTATATAAAGAGAAACGGGAGAGACGGTCCTGCGACTTTTAGAAATTGGTCGAGCCGTTGTCGCCACCATGCAATTCGCGCAAGTAAGCAAACCAGGTTTTAGCCACGCTTTGAGACAGTCGCATCATACGATCTGTAGAGATATGCAGCTTCTCCCAATGCTTTCCGTCGACTGCAATTAAGGTAATGATGGTTTTGTTTCCGCGCACAATAGCATGCATTCACGGCAGTGCTGATAATTATATTTCCATCGCGTGGGTAGCCCATTTTGTATCATGTCCCAATAGACCTCCGACGTAAGTCAGGAATGGCGCCCACTCAGGCATCAAAGAATCACGGCACAAGATTGTTTAGGTGCGGAACTGCAGTCTTCTTCAAACGTGCACAGTTCACGAGATACATTATGGCTGTCACAATGATAATGGCAGTCCACCGTGATGTGTCTGCCATCCAGTATAGCTACTGGTTTGCCTTGCCTTCATATAGCCTAGAGACGATCGTTCCTTCCCGACTTGACTTTGCTTCCATCCGAGACGACATTTATACTGTAGCCACCGGCAATCTTGCAAGTCGCTTTGATCCGAGAGCTTCCGAAATGAGTCGTCCATCAGCGCGCTACGTAAATATATCGACGTTTCCACAGTCCGCCATGCGCACGGCGCACCGGCGCTAATCGAAAATTAAACGGTCTGCATTGTGTGTAGTACTGAGAGTGGGACTTAATAAACTGCGACGCCGGTGGTCCGGATAACAAGTTGAAAACGTATCTGATGGCAGATTACTTTTGGGACAGAGTGGGGCAGTAACTTCTATCCCTTAAATCCGAAATCGAAATAAAGCGTAACTTCCTTCTAGTTTTGGGCTCTGGTTTCCGCCAATTTTTGACTCAAATTTTCCCCCTCTGAAAATAGGGGAAAGTTTGATCTACAACCTTATCAAAACTCCCCTTATTTTTCACTGGGCGCAAGCTGCGCTCACCAGGTATAAGGATAGAAGCCACTGGAGTGGGATGTGTGCTTTAGCATTTTTACTTTCGTCAAGGAGGTTATGTTTTTGCCAGTTTTTGTTTGTTTGTTTGTCTGTTTGTTTGTCTGTTAGCAAGATGACTCAAAAAGTTATGGACGGATTTTTTTCTGAAATTTTGAGGGTATGTCGGGCATGGCATAAGCTACAAGTGATTAAATTTTGAGAATGATCCGGCAGGAATCCTGGATTCTGGATCACATTGAAATTTTCGTTACCATTGCGTTAAAGAGGGCATAAGCGAACCGCTGCAAAACCGAAGATGGTGACGCTACCTGGCGAATAGCTTTGCCTTGGCGGAGGTACCTGCAGGCTACGACTGCTTTCTAGTTTTCTTTGTTAGTGCTTTGTTTTCTATACACAATTTCATGCACGCCCATTGTTTTACATAGACCAGCGAAAGTTACTGATAGGCAGTAGAATTCGGAGAAAGTGAGTTGATAAGTAAACAGCGCGCGTCACATGTTTTTAGACCTACATTTTGCGCAAAATCGTGCGTTCTATTTTTATATTTATCCTGAGCCGCTAATTCGGTACCCGAACCAAAGATAGGCCTAGCAATTTACACAACAGCACTTACTGAATAGAATGCAACTGCAGTTGGTTTTATTGCTCTGAACCGCGCTGACAGCAAGTGTCTGTCTGACTGACTGGACTGCATGTCTCACTAACGCGCTATTGAAACTAAATTGTCGCGTCGCACGCGTGTAGAAAAGATGTGTATTAATCACCATCGTATATTGCGCGCGAAGGAGGTTTTTGTCAGCCATTCACCTCGTTTTCAAAAATATCATTAGCGTCGCCCATATAAATTACACATCGTTAGCAGGCTCACGATGATCATCGCGGGAAGATTTTTACGTTTCGATGAGGACCACACCGAGTGTCGCATCATGTGCAGATGGTATCTCGCATTGACAAACTGCTGTTGGGGTTACTCGAGATCAACTAGGGCCTATAGCTATAGCTATAGATAGGGACAATCATATTAATAATTTTTCGCATTCGACTACAGCAATTAAGTTGACCATAAAGAGTACTTGTCTTCTTTAAAGCATTAATGTAAGTGCCTTTATTTAGCATATGCACACGTCAACGGGTCTGCAGCTATAAACTCTTTTCTCCGCATGCATAACACTCGTTAGTAACCATGGATGCACAAATAGCGAAACACTTATAGAAGACGCAAACTAAATCAGACACTGCTAAAAAAATTCTCACGTCGATAGGTGACCTGGTTCAACAACTATTTATAAATTTTCTATACATATTGAACTATTGGTATAGTTTTTGCGGGTTTCTTTTAGCTTTCACATTGTTTTTAGCATAATGCTTATTTTTGGTTACATTTGATGACAAATGGTTAACTACAGTTAAATTTTAATTTATTTTGACTATTTTTTACCGCTGTGTTGTTTTTAATCACTATAAATGGTAAGTAAATATTTTAATACCGATAACGTATTTCGCACTTCTTTACAGTACTAAGCGATAAAAGTTGACGATTTGAACACGATATTTGGATTATATAATGCACGTGATTCAGGCAGGTCTGGAAGCGTAAATTTTGAACTAACGGCGGAAATATAGGTACTACTGCGTGAATTTCATTTTCTCTATTTTGTATCTTTGGTAATATAAGCTGCAGCGTAACTGTTATTTTTCAGCGACTGGTTTTACATGCTATATATAGTCTTATTTCCGTATACGTGATATGATTGCACAAAATGCTCTCTTGCGTGCTGAAGAAACTACTCACTCACTCATTTACTCACTTCGAGCGCTCATCAAAGTTGCACATCATATCGCGAGCTATAGGCCGGTATAATGTATGCGATGATGCTGTTACAGAAGCCTATAAACTGCGCGAATAACTCGGGCACGCCTGCGGCAGCCGACGATAAACAACGACAAGACGGCGGCGACATCGGGTCAGCAGCAGCAGCAGCAGCAGCAAGATGTTGCCAGGAATATCGTCGGACGATGAACTGAACTGAGCCGACTTGCTGGCTCGGTCGGTCGTTGGTTAATTCCGACAGCGCGTCACGCGTCAGTGATCGCGCTTCGCACGCGTTATCACCCGATTCCAATAGCACCACTCTGTGACGTCCTGCCATCAACGACTCTCCCGAACTGTGTGACGTGTTGGGTATACACAACTTCAATGCAGCGAGTAACTAAATAAGTAAGTACGTAAAACTTCCATTTTTACATAGGCTAGTCTTTAATACGTTAGCTACACACATCAGTATTTTGAGAAGAAAAACCGTCGTGAGTAATCGTCCAAAGACGGAGATGATATGAAGGTGCGTGCAGACTTCTAGGTGAGCAGGGCACGAAGTGATCAGGACATTTTTACTACTACGTACTTCAAGAGTAAATTTTTAGTATATGGCAGTCAGATTGAAAGCATCAGTGAGTAGTGACCACAACAAAAATGTATAAACTAGCATAAATTAACAATATGTGCGTTTGAATCAAGCGTGCTTTGTCTTCTTGTCTTTATCCGGCCAGACTTCTCCGTACTTGGCTGACGACATACACCTGGTCTCGGAAGGTCTTCGACGTCGGCTGCGTTCGTCTACCGACAGATCGTGTGCTGTTCCACGCACCCACAAGTTCCACAACACGTTAGGCGACAGAAGTTTTGCTGCCGCCGGGCCACGCGTCTGAAACAGCCTCCCAGCACACTTGCGCGACAAGAACATTACATACAGAACTTTCAGGCGTGAACTGAAAACGCACTCGTTTTAACGTTATGAGCGGGGCGCAATGTGACACTTGCATAATTGCGCTATACAAATGTTTTTACTGAACTGAATTGAACTGAACTGAACACGCATTCGTTAGTAGGAATGATTTTTTGCGTCTATCTATCCAAGGAAGAATGGCCAGAGTTACACAATAGTTTACATTTGTGAAAAAGCGTACATGGTTTACAGCACACATTACACCAAACATATTTTGATATGTACTGAGAAGCTAGAATGGCATCTCAACTTCAACCCTGTCCAGTCCTGCAGTTTTTTTATAACGTCTCATTTCAAGTGTCACTGCCAGCAGCCAGTGAGTCACCGCGCCGGACGCCGGGAGTCCTCATGGGGCTCTGCGGCCCCGCGGTTAATTTGCGACCGACAGGCGTTCGGACGCCGATAACCGCGCCGCTCGCCAGCCGTCGATACGACTGCACAACGATCGTCGTCGTCGTCGTAATTGTCAGTCGTCGGTCCGAACAGGGTCGATAGGCAGACCCTGCTGCAGCCGTCGACCATTTAACACTAAATTTGTTTGGCGCCAATTGCGTCTCGCCGCCGCCGCTGCTGCGGAGGCTGGTGACAACTATGATGATGGAGCGGAAGCAAGCCGAGCAGTCGTTACTGCGCACTGGTGTGGAACCGCTTCCGCCAGATAACGTCCGTCAACCACACGTGCTCCATTTTCGCACTGGCACATTCCCCCCGGACAATTACTCCCCTCTCCCCGGACGTTTTTCCGTTCCGTTTGTACGTAGATCTGAGACGTATACTTGGTATCGGCTACGAGCAACAGTCGCTACAATGTTGACGCTACTTGGCAGTGGACATTTTTAGAACATTTTTTTACAAACTTAACATTACCCTGCGTGTTGTTGCAGACCAGAGCGATGTCTCGAAGAATGTAAATGTTTTCTCTGCTAAACAGAGCAGAGGTAAAATGACAGAACATTTTCGGCGATTTGGGGCAGCTGACGACCGACGTTTAGGAGGCCCCGCCTCGGCCACAAATATAAAGTACGCCAGAATGTATCATTTTGAAAAGAAAAATTCAAAAATTTTCTCCTCAGAGGGGCCCAGTGAAAATGTTTGCGGGCCCTGCGAGAATGTTTCCCCTGACCCGGCTGTGGCTCTCGACGGGCCTGACCTTTGATTCGAAGTTTTTTGGGTATTGTTTTTTAACGTTATGCGCCATACAAGTTTGTCTATTACTTACTTACCTACTTTTAGTTATTGTAAGGCTAAAGAATTAAATCTTCGCGCATTTTTTTAAAATTGCGACACAAGTATTCGGCATTTTGGCTTGCGCTTGCCACGGTAGCATATACTCGTATACCACTGTAGCAGTATATAAGCAAAAAATCATCGGTGGACTTTAACAAAGCATGGAAAGCTGCAGGTAAACCAAGACAGGGACCAATTTTTTCTGAACGGCAATCTTGCCGTAAGTTGTATAGGAAAAGTCTTAAGGAGTTTGCTAACGCTAGTGCAAGAACTTACACCAACGATTTGCATGAGGCATTATTAAAAAAGG
>Ga0209367_1007123_pt1 | contig 15432 bp, 22 predicted proteins | sample WorMetLIZISLAND2_FD_187412 | JGI IMG/M metagenome (GOLD analysis project Ga0209367, IMG submission 187412) | Marine gutless worms symbiont microbial communities from Max Planck institute for Marine Microbiology, Germany - Olavius geniculatus... ... | reverse complement strand
ATTGTAAAATACTAATACAGTACTTGGCGTGATCAGAGTCGAGCTCTACCATCTATTGTGCGTCTTGTAAAAAAAATTAATTTAAGACTTAAGCCTTTAAGTCTGTAATAAACTAAATATTTTATAAAATTAAATTTTAAATTTTAAATTTTAAATTTAAATTTATATTTAAATTAAATTTTAAAAAATTCAAATTTAATTTTTGTTTTGCTTTATTTTGCTTTGTCGTTCAATAGTTTAATTAGTCCTATTACTTGGTAGTATCTTAACTTTCAGGTTTGTCTGTTAATACATCCGGTTAACTCAATTACTTAGTACTCGCGCAGACTATTGACTACGCATTGGTCGTTGCTGGTACTTAGTTCCTCTTCGAAATAAATCTGGTTGCTCATTGGTATTGCCACGGTATTGCGTTACTCTTGGCGATCGATTATAGTATTGCGTCAGCGTTGCCAACAGTTTATCGTATTGTGTTATCTCGTTGCCATTACCACCTAGACATACATTGTACCGACAAGCAATTAGCGGTATCCGGGGTATTCGCTAGTTGTTTTCGACCTTCTAACGTCTGTCCATATTGTTCACGTCCAAGGTGTTGTCCACGTCAGCTCAACAATTAAAGCAAGTTGGTGCGTCGATGACACTTGATGGAGCAGACTTGGTGAACTTCGTCAGAGAACAAGAAAAATTAGAACGTAAAAAACGAGCGATGATAGCAGATAGGAAAGGAAAAAAAAGAGCGCTGGAAGAAAAGAAAAAAGAAAAAGAAAAAGCTTTCATTCGGGAAAAATCAGAGAAAAAGATCATGCTATTGCAAGCTGAAGAAGAGGCAAAAGAGAGACAAAGCCAACGTGAATTGGAGAAAGCCAAACTGACTTTTGAACAGAAACCAGAGCGATCTAAACAGGCTTAAGGGGAAGAACGAGTGAGACACAGAAGTGACCTAGAAAAGTATGAACGTCAAATGCAAGCTCGCGAGAGAGGATACATGTTACCACCACCTCAAGTTCAGTTCGGCATATCCCGCAGGGAAGCTGGAGATGAAGCTGCCAATCTTTTGCAGATGCAGGAAGAATCTGCACATGTTGCTGACATGAGTGGAGTTAGCACAGATAATGCCGGTCCACCATCTTTCGGTCGAAGCAGTGGGAAAGCTCCAAAGATGCCGTACTTCGATGAAGAACGGGACTTTATAAACAGTTACTTGGGTCGCTTCGAGAGATTTGCAACGTGTCAACGTTGGAATCGAGCAGATTGGGCTTTGTATCTTTCCGCTTTACTCAAGGGTCGTGCTCTGGACGTCTATTCGATGTTACCGGCTGATCAGGCTAATAACTAAGATCAGTTGAAGGCCGCCCTTCTCAAACGATACCAGTTGTCTGCCGACGCATTCAGGAGACATTTCCGTACCGCCAAGCCAGAATCCTACCCAGTTCTTAACCAGGATTTGCAACTATCTGCAACGTTGAATTGAACTGGTGAGTGCTGAGAAGACTTTTGACGGACTGAAGACCCTGATGATTCAGGAACAGTACCTCAGTATTTGTTTGAAGTAGATGGCGATGCACCTAAAAGAAGATAAGCCCAAGTCTATCCAAAAACTCGGAGAGAAAGCAGAAAATTGCGTGGAGGCTCATGCCACCGAAATTGTCTTCGGTATTGATCTTAAAACGACGAACGTTCGGAGTTTGCGGACTGAGATACAACGGTGTCGTATCTGTCATGCGTTTGGACACCTGCAGCACCAGTGTCCCAAATCGTTGTCACCCCGTGGGATCCGGAGAAATGCAAATGCTGCCGCTTTACAATCGTCTTAGCCTAGACAATATAGGCAACCGCCACAACAGTCTAGACCGGCTAGACAAACCCAACAACCTGGCTCAGGTGTACGATGTTACACTTGTGGTAAACCCGGACATTTCGCACGGGATTGCTTCGAAAAGCCTGAGCCAACTGCGGTTATGATCCGAAAAGCAGAAGAGCAGTTCAGGGAAATGCAAAACAAGCTAAATGAATATTATGCGCAGAATGATGATTTCGAGTATGAAATAGATGATCCGCTGGACGCTGATGAAACCGAAGTTAAGGCCGCAGCCTGTCAGCCGGCAAAACCTTGACCCACTGCTAAACCCAGAAAGCCTCCTTCGCTTTGTCTACAACACAACAGGGCTAAGTGCCCAGAGTGTGTCTACACACCTGCACCTGCATACCACTGTCAGGCTCTTGTTGCTGTTTGTCACGAGTGTGGGCTACACCATCCTGTCATTGCGGATGCTTGTCAGTCACGGGATAAAGTACACAAGATGCCAGTTGCGCATGGCACCGTTAAGGGTAAACCAGTCAGCGTACTACGGGATACTGGGTGCTCTACCGTAGTGGTTCGTCGGTCTCTCATCCCAGATGAGAAGCTAACTGGTATGGAAGAGCGGTGCATCATCATCGATGGTACAGTTCGACGGACTCCCGTTGCAAAAATCGAGGTCGAGACACCGTACTTCTCAGGAACAGTCCTAGCAGTCTGTATGAAAAGTCCGCTGTACGACCTGATAATCAAGAATGTTCAGGGTGCTATGGATCCGCAGACACCCCAACAGGAGGCACAAGCAGTACAGACCCGAAGTCAGACAAAAGCGCAATCGAGTAGAGGTTTGACTCTGTTAATCAGCCCTTTTATCGACCTTGGGTCGGAGGACATCGCAACACTTCAGAACGAGAATGAAACTCTACGTCGAGCTCTGGAGGCCGCTAAGCAAAAGGGAGATTCTCAGTTTTAGTTCGTCAACAAATTTTTGTACCGCGTTAAGGCGAATCGCCGAGGTCAAACCAGGAAACTGTTAGCAGTCCCGGAGACTCTTCGACAACGTGTCATGTCCCTCGCACATGCTGGAGTAATGAGTGGACACCATTGTATCCACTGGTGTGTGTGTGCCCGCAATGTGCGCCTGTCGTTGTTGTTTTACTGTGCTGCTAGTATCTTTAATTTTTTGAGTTATACGTTGTATTTCTGCTTTAACTTTGTACTCAATAATTCGCCGTGGTGTCAAGATCGCAATCGTTATACTCGTTTTGGTTGCTGCTGTTGGATTAACATGTATTTTGGCAACTTTTCAATGTCAACCGTGAAATATGAATACACAGACAGATTGGACTTTGACCCGCAAACTGTTATTGTCAATCAGACCGGGTGCCGGAAAGCCCGACCCAGCTACTAGGCAGCACATCGTGTCTCTGGGCTGTGCTGCACCTCGCCGTGGCTGCCAAAGCGGCAGACTAAAAAAGAAACTCAGTGGGGATTGGGAAATTCCTGTTATCATCGGACGTCGACCTGTGTCGATTTAAACAAAACGTCTGTTCATAAGCGCAAACGTGTATTAACTGCTGTCAGTAGCCACGTCAGCACAAATAAGCCTAACTGTTCAGCGACGCTACTATCAATATATGTCATTAATGCTGCCGCGCTGAGTAAGCCTCACGCAATTGAACAATTGGCTGCAGATCTCACCAGCTATGATACTGGTGTTGCTATAATTACTGAGACTCATTTTGAATCGAAGCACTCTGACAACGTTATCAGTGTTCCCGAATATAAGCTGTAACGGCGTGACAGACAGCGTCGCCGTGGGGGAGGAGTTGCTGTCTATGTTCGCAACAGCATACAGTCAGTTGTTTGATCCAAGCCAGCAAACGATGCGAATTACGAGCTGTTGTGGATGTATGCTGGTGGCGTTGTGATCGGTGCCCTTTATCCCTTTATACTCTGCATACTCGCTGCTTAATTACATCGAATCCTGTATTGATAAACTGAGCCAGAAGTTTCCCTTTGCACCAGTGGTGTTAACAGGAGACTTTAATCAAACACCTGACTGTGACGTAGAGCAGAAAACTGGAATGCAGCAGCTTGTTCTACAGCCCACTCGTGGACCAAGTTTGCTCGACAAAATTTTTGTATCCAGTCATACTTACAACGTTGTCCGCGTGGTCACTTCGCTGATCAAGAGTGATCACAAAGCGGTTGTAGTTTATACGACTCAACCAGCTCTTGCCAGCAAATCCAGGACCTTAAAAACGTTTCGTGCTATATCACCACAGCAGCACGCACAGTTCCTGGCGCATATTTCTATGCTAAACCTTGATGATATATGTAACCACTCTGCACAAGCAGACATACAGGAAGACTTCGATGTCTTTTATAATGTTGCTCTCCAGCTGGTCAAACGATTTTATCCTCTACGTACAATTACAATAACATCCAGGAACCCTTACTACATTACTGCGGCAATAAAAGCGAAGTTGCGGCGAAAGAATTGACTAATGCGAGCAGGGCGTATAGGGGAAGCGAATGCTCTGGCCCGGAGAATTGAAAAAGACATTGCCCAACGCAATAAGACCCGCTTGAGCCGTATCAATTCAAAGACGAGCGTTAGAGATCTGTGGGATGCCGTGAGACAGCTGAGTGGCCGAAAGCAAAATACAGTCGTTGTTAAAAGTGTCACTGCAGGCTCGCTAAACCAGCATTATGCAAGTATTTCTACAGACCCTGGCTATCAACCACCGAAGCATAAGCTCACTGTGACCGGGCGTCCTGAAGAGATGGAGGTGATCACAGAGTTTCGAATGTTCGAAATCTTGGATAAACTTAAAAACACGTCAACTGGTCTGACGTAGTTTCTGCGTTTGGGACCCCCGGTATTCTGTGGGCCGCTGGCACGTCTATTTAACAAGTCTGTTACCACCTCTACGATTCTGAAGCAGTGGAAGGTGGCAACTATTGCGCCAGTTCCCAAGATCGCCACGCCACGGGAGCATGAGGACTTCCGACCGATTTCTGTTACGTCTGTCTTGAGCAGATGGCTCGAGCGCATTATATTCCAAAAGATTATATACCCTGCGCTTCTCGAGCCGCCCGTTCAGTTGAGTTACACTGATCAATACGCGTTCCGCCCGACTAGATCTACGACTGCAGCTGTTGTCGCTCTGCTACAATCTGTCACCGAACTGCTTTCGTACAACCCGTACGTGGTGGTCATTGCTCTTGATTTTACCAAAGCTTTTGATTCAGTTCGACATTTTACATTTCTCCATAAAGTGGCTTTCATGAATCTGCCTGATGAAGTTTATAATTGGCTCGTCGACTTTTTCGCTGGTCGTAGTCACAGTACAAGGCTCAATGGTATCACCTCTAAACTGCTTAACATTTCAGCTAGTATAATTCAGGGTTTAGTTGTAGGCCCTGCGTCCTACGTTGTCAATGCTGCTGATCTTACCACTGTTACAGTTGGCAATGTGATATTTAAATATGCTGACGATACGTACCTTGTAATACCAGCGTCTAATGTCAGCTTCAGGGCTACTGAGCTAGATCATGTTGATCGGTGGGCAGAGCGCAACAACCTGAGACTCAACAGGCCAAAGTCATCTGAAATAATATTCACTGACGGTATGCGTATGCGTAAGTTTACTAACGATCTGCCTCCTGCACCTATACAGGACATTTGCCGTGTCACTTCCATTAAGATTCTCGGCATTACTATCACAAACCACCTTTCTGTTGGAGATCATGTTCGTGACGTTATTAACAAATGCGTGCAGTCTTTGTATGCTCTTAAATTACTGCGCAATAACGGCATGTGTAACGATTCGTTGAGGCATGTTTACAAGGTCGTCATTCTTTCGAAGTTACTTTATGTTTTTCCAGCCTGGTGGGGATTCACGAGTGCTGCTGATAAACAGCGTCTAGAAGCATCATTACGGCGTGCGGTACGGTCCGGCTTATATTCAGCTGACGATCTTTCTTTTTCTCAATTGGTTGGAGACATGGACGACAACTTATTCGCAAAGATACAGCACAATCCGCATCACAATCTGTACAAACTTTTACCTGAGAAAACTGAACGCACTTACAATCTCCGACCACGGAGTCATTCTTTCACATTATTTGTCAAGACTGATAGTAGAAATTACATAAACAGAATGTTGTTCAAAGACATTTATTAGTCAGCACTTTCCACCTAATAGTCACACTACAGTAGTAATCATTTGGACAAAGTTCTATTCAGTGACATTTATCAGACTTTTATGTCTTTTTGTATGCTATGTATGGTTGTATTTTGTCAATCTGTTTTATTAAAGAGAGATGATAATAATGACCGTACTCAGGAACGGATTGTCGCGAGTTTTTGGTGGCCAGGGATGTCGGGTGACATTACACGTTTTTGCCATTCTTGTGACGTGTGTCAGAGAACGATCAGCATGGGACGCGTTCCCAAGGTGCCGTTGGGTAAAATGCCAGTCATTGAGACATCATTCAAAAGAGTCGCTGTGGATCTAATTGGTGAAATGTTTCCGCTTCTAGCCGTGGACACAAATATATCCTGACAGTTATGGATTATGCCACCCGATATCCGGAAGCAATTGCTTTGAAAAACGTCTCCACCGTTGCTGTTGCTGAGGCGTTGGTGAGCATCTTCTCTCGTGTTGGGATTCCGGAAGAAATCCTGTCGGACCAGGAAACCCAGTTCACAAGTAGACTCATGAAAGAGGTTTGACGACTGTTATCAGTGAAGCAGTTGACTACCACACCGTACCATCCTCAGTGTAATGGACTGGTTGAGCGGTTCAACGGTACACTCAAAACCATGCTGAGGCGAATGTGTGTTGCGAAACCTAAGGGCTGGGATCGGTACCTGGATGCGCCTTTATTGGCGTATCGGGAAGCAGCACAAGAAAGTTTGGGTTTTGCTGCATTTGAACTGCTTTATGGGCGAAGTGTGAATGGACCACTTCAGATTCTCCGTCAGCTTCGGACCAAAAATCAAAGTGATCCGGATGTACGTACAACGTACCAATACGCGGTCGACCTGCGAAACAGACTTCAAGAAACTTGGGACTTAGCACATGATGAACTCCGTCGAAAACAAGTTTGTCAAAAACGCCAGTTTGATTACTGAGCTAGACCAAGGTCTTTCACAGCCGGCGAACAAGTACTCGTACTTCTGCCAACTAGTGACAACAAGTTGCTCATGCAATGGAAAGGCCGTTCGAGGTCTTGGAACGCGTTGAAGGAAACGACTACCGGATTCAGCTGGCTAATCGGAAGAAGATACTTCACACGAACCTGTTGAAGCTATATACCTCAGCAGCCACTGAAGAAAACGAGGTTTCGTTTGAACCGGAGGGACAACCAGCTGCCGCCGCCATTCTAGAGCCGGAAGAAAATTTTTTTTTATCAAGGACCGGAGCTAGAAACCTTAAATCCACTACAAAAGAAAACCGTCAACGATGTGAAGGTAAACCCTGAGTTGTCAGAGCAACATCAGACAGAAATCAGAGAACTGCTGGATGAATACAAGGACATCTTCACCGATGTACCAAACATAACTAACTTGGGTGAACACAAGATTAAGTTGACCACCAATGAACCGATCAAGGGGAAAGCATACTCCTTGCCTCACGCCATGAGGGAAACTCTGGACAAAGAAATCGACAGCATGTTGGCGATGGGAGTAATAGAGGAGTCCTCCGCCGCCTATGCCTCGCCAGTGGTAATGGTTAAGAAACCGGATGGGAGTACGAGGGTCTGCATCGACTATCGGAAACTCAACAGTGCTACGGTGTTCGATCCTGAGCCCATGCCCACAGCAGAAAAGATCTTCGCTAAGCTGGCTGAGGACCGTTACTTCTCCAAGTTTGATCTCAGTAAAGGATATTGGCAAGTCCCAATACGGGAAGAAGATCGAGATGTCATCACTTTTATTTGTCACCGGGGACTCTTTCGTTTTCGAGTGATAACTTTTGGTTTAAACAACGCACCGGCAACGTTTAGCCGATTGATGCGAAACGTCTTGCGCAACAGTCAGGGGCTTGACAACTATCTCGATGATGTGTTGGCACACACGCCTGATTGGCCGAGACATCTTATTGCGCTACGGGAGTTCTTCCAACAAATTCGCCGTGCTAAGTTGACCCTGAGGCCATCCAGGTGTGAAGTTGGAGAGACCAAGATGTCATTCCTGGGACATTGTGAATCTATCCGTATGTGATAAACGGGGTTAGCCGATAGTGTGTCGGTTTGGGGTATTTTTTAATACAGATTTCGTTCCGTAGCAGTATGTTAAACTGTGTGTCGACAGTTTGACTTATTATTTTGTGATCGGTTACTAGGCAAACTGGTCGGGGACAAGAGAAGATCGTCTAAACTAGTCTGGGACGCGAGGAGATCGTTTGACTCAGTCTGGGAGCTGATCAAACTGGACTGGGAGCTATGTGCTGTCTCCGTTCTGCCGTCGTTGTTGGACGAGGTCGCCGTCTTAGTCGCGTCGCTGATACTTGGGCGTCGACACTGTGAACTTTTGGGGTGCTGCTTCGCCGTCGGAAAAACTGTTAGGAGTAAGTTTCGATATTTTTAGGAATTTCTTTTCTTACGTAATGGCAACTTTTTCTAAATTTTATTATTATTTTATTTTTGCATAAATTATTAGTTTTAGTTCGTATGTAGGCCGGCTTACGCCCATATTCCTGGAATCCGCCACGCACGCGGATGGCCCGTAAGTTTGGGCGCCCGTCGGCGGTTTTTTTTCGGACTGCAACGTTGGCTAGCCGCGATCCGTGTGGGACCGCGTCAGCCTGTAGTATATAAGCGACGCGCATGTGCGAGTCGCTTTCTTGCCTGCGCGCTCTTCTTTTCCGTGTTTTCTTTGCGCTGTCGTTGGTCTTTTGTTTAGGTTCCGGCCAGACGTTTAGTTTAGTCTAGAGAGTGTTATCGTTAATTAAGTGGACATTGTCCTGTTGTTCTTGCATCTAAACTGTATCTCGGTGAATACAGGCACTTCTGGTAATAAATGATATTGTTGTTTGACGTACATGATCAGTATTATCGGTATAACACGCACCACACCAAGGAGCTTCGCGCTCGACAAGAACCACCCCTGAGATTTTTACTTATTAAGCTGACCGCTGACTAGCCGTGGCATAGAGGACTTAGAGCGGTCCCCAATAATTTTGGCGCTCAACGTATTTTTTTTAATTTTTGTGTAGACGTGCGTGTTATAATGGCATGTGGCGGATATGATGACGCCTATCACGCATCACCGCGGGATACAGGACTTCCCGTGAGCTTACCGCACACACCTGCGGTTGGCGGGCGGTCTTCCGAATACGCGAATTTAGAGTTTTTAAACTAGGAGTCCGCGAAACTACAGAAGGAAATAGATGAATTGCAGGGCGACCTGGCGTCCCTGAGCGCCCGACGTAGACCCAGCGTTTGTAAATTCGTACATGACGCTCTGTCTTATTCTGACGGTAGTGACGCAAATAGCACTCGACCTAAATGTAAAGTGACTACACGCCTCAAACTGACGTCGACGAGGTCGTCGACCGGTGACATGGAAAGAGAAAAGTGGCTTTTGACACCACTAGAGGGCAAACTGAGACTTCCAAGACGGTCGGCGACAGGACAAAGACGCAGTGTGGAAACTCTGACGGTGATTTGCTAGCTTGTGAGTCTGGTGTAGGTTCTGTAGCCGGACCTAGCGCATCGTGCGGGGTTGTGCAGGAGAAATCGAGCTGGGCAGCTCTTCCCGGCAGACCACGACGGATGGCGCAGGTGGCGATGCTAAGAACAAGGACTCCAGCAGCGGAAAAGACGGAAACAGAGAGACCGCACGGCGGACTGCGACTCGAAAACCACTTACCTTGAAAAAGTACGACTGTTCGACGCCTCTCGAGACTTTCCTCGCGAAATTTCGTAACTGTGCCCGATGCAATCAGTGGACAGTTGACGAGAAAGCAATATTTTTGCGTGACAGTCTGACAGGCAGTGCTAGTCAAATACTGTAGGAAATACCAGACGATACGGGTGACGATGAGATTGTCTGTTTGTTGCAAAACCGTTTCGGAAACTTTAATTTAATGGAAAAGTACAGGGCAGAACTGAAAAATCGCCGTAGACGGCCTGGTGAGTCGGTTTAAGCCGTTTATCAAGACATAAAAAACTGATGGCGTTAGGCTTCCCCGCTCAAAGCGGAGAACTGTACGAGATTTTGGGCCGGGACAGTTTTCTGGACGCTTTGGGGGATACCCCCTTGCAAATTCGCGTCCTTGATCAGCAGCCCAAGACGCTGGACGAGACATTGTGTGTGGTGATACGGATGGAAGCGTACTCTTCACAGACCGTTAGCAGTAATAATAACGATGGCCGTAAATGAGTGCGGGCAATGACAGCGCCGTCTAATAATGACAGCGAAAGAGATAAACGTATTCAGCGCCTTGAAAGTATGCTGCGTGAACAAAGGGACGAGATAGATAGGCTACGGGCACAATCTGGGAAACGCCAGTCGTCGTTTAGGTCTGCGGGGCAGCCGGCGAGAGATACGCGGTCCGGCATGCGGTCCGGCGAGCGGCGACATACCGCCAGGGCCCGCGAGCTATCCGCCCACGTGCTGGCAGCCGCAGGCAGCAACCGGTCCTCCCGGGACCGCATGCGACACTGGCGTGCGATACCAGCCGCAGCCGGCTAGCGATCCGTTTGGGAACGTGGCAGCTGTCAATCCTTAGTGGCAGTATCAGCCTAAGACTGGCGCAGTGCCGATGGCGCCCGCGGCTAACATGCAGACAGCGCCACCGCAAGGAGGAGTCTATTACTTAGCGCCGAGTAACGCGCTCGGCCCACACGCGGTCTGTAACCAGACTGGCGAGCCGACAGGCGGTTCGACTGGGACCGGCGGTCTGACTCACGCCGCGTTTGTCCCGCCTGGCCAAATGGCATACCAAGACAGTGGTTTCAATTACAACGGCTTTGGTGATAATAATTACTCATTCAGGAGACAGCGACGTTCCCGGGGACAAGTGCCCAGAGACGTGTGCATTAAGTGCTTGCAAAAAAGGCATTGCCGAGCGCGGTGTCTAGTGGCCGGCGCCAGAGCTGAAATTGGTGCTCCAGAAGCTAATTTTGTCCACGGTGTGGCACCTAGCTCAAAAAGGTCAGAGACTTACATTGACATTACGATAAAGGGCCGCCATGCCCAGGCGCTTTTGGACACAGGCTGTAAGAGGTCTGAGTGTCCACTGAGACTGTGTCGCAACGCCAAATTGACTCCAGTAAACACTGAGCTGTTTGCTGCAAATAACACCCCAATTTTGGTGCTTGGTGCTACTTGTTTGATTTTCGAGCTGCAGGGCATGACTTTGTTTGCTGAGTGTTTGTCTCTGAGTCCATCGACGAGCTCATATTGGGCTTCGAATGGTTAAATTGAAATAATTGTGAATGGTTGTTTGGTCCTGGTCGAGTGATAATTAATGGTATGTCTATACAGTTGCATACTCCTACACCTGCTTCTGCTGTGCGTAGGATTTTCGTTAGAGAGAGTGTCTGTATCCCGCCAGACTGCAGTGCGAACGTGCCAGTGCGGATGCCGTTCGTCAACATGCACACTCCTCGCTCAGACTGGATTACGCGGTCGTCCGAGGTTCGTCCTGGTCTGCTGGCAGCACGCACGCTGTTGGCCGACAACGATCAGTACGCTGCTATCAGGTTTATGAATGTCTCGGGTGTACAGCAGTCACTGCGGGGAGGCCACTCGCTGGGAGTCGCATCGCCGTGCGACCCGACACTCATCGACAGCTGCAGTGGTGAGGTCGTAAATTCGCCGCACACTGGCGTAGATAATGAGGTCGCGACTTCAGGTGCTGTAGGTGACGCGAACGGTCCGACTCACGCCGCCGCGGGGCCGTCTGCGCCCGCAGCGGGTGGTCCGAACAACGACACGCCGACAGAGGGCGTTCGTGTTTGTTCAATTGATAATAATACACCACGGCCAGACGCGACTGTCGACTGTGCGCACATGCAGCCGGTAATTGAGAAATTACCGGACACGCTGACTGCAGAGCAGCGGCAGCAAGCCATTGCTTTGATCTGTCGCAATGCGGACGTTTTCTCTAGACACGAGTTTGACGTAGGCTGTACCGATTTTCTGACGGCACGGATTCAGACTGATGGTCACAGGCCAATTGCGTAGCCATTGAGAAGACATGCGCGTGTTCACCTGAACGTCATAGACGAGACCATTGGCCGCATGAAAGCTGCTGGTATTGTGAAAGATGCAGTTAGCCCGTGGAGTGCTAATCTGGTCGTCGTGGCCAAGAAGAATGAACTAGGCAGACCAGTGACGCCAAGGGTCACTATTGATTTTCGTCAGTTGAATGGCATTACGTATAGGGATAAGTTCCCCTTGCCGCACATCAAAGACTGTCTTCGAACTCTTGACAGAGCTAAGTTCATATCTCTAGTGGACCTTTCTAATAGCTTTTATCAGGTTCCCATCCACCCGGACGACAGAGACAAAACTGCTTTCAGGACTAGGCGCGGACAGTTTCGTTTGACTCGACTGGCTCAAGGCTGTACTAATAGTCCGGCAGTTTTCTGCAGACTGATGACGCTCGTATCAAGGGCTGACATGCTGTCTTGCATACATTGATGACACTGCTGTCTTTTCGAGGTCATTTGAGGACCATCTCGCTGATTTCGAGACGGTGCTCGATCGTTTCAAACAGGATAAGCTAAAGCTTAAGCCGTCTAAGTGCAAGTTCTTTTAAGACAAAATTAAATTTTTTGGACATTGCGTTTTATCTGAAGGCATCGAGGTGGACAGTGACAAAGTCGCATGCATAGTTTCATGGCCGTTTCCGAAGACAGTGACAAAGCTGCGTACATTCGTCAGGATTGCGAGTTACACCGGTCGTTCTGTCCAGGGTTCGCCTCTGTAATTGACCCGTTGACCGAGTGCCTGCGGAAAGGCGTGGCATTGAGGCATACGCCAGAGTGACAGGCGGCTTTTGACAAGGTCAAGGATATGTTAACTACGGCACCAGTTCTGGCCGTACCGAGGGACGACCCAGAGTGTGTCTATCGTTTAGACACAGACGCATCTGCCACTTCGGCTTCTGCGATTTTAGAACAGCTGCAGGACGAAAAATATCGCGTTGTGGAATACGCAAATCGCTGTTTTTCTGCGGCCGAGAGAGCGTATTGTGCCACACGCAAAGAGGTGGCTGCTTTGGACTGAAGCAGTTCCGACAGTATTTGCTAGGCAGATATTTTGTTGTTAGAGTTGACAACATGGCACTGACGTTTTACCAGCGCATGAAAGACCCGACTGGACAAGCGGCTACGTAATTGGAGATATTGTCTAACTATACATTTGACATACAGCATCGCGACGGCGCGCGACACGTGAATGCTGATAGCGTGTCCAGGGGTCGCCCTTGCGAGCTGGATAACGGCGAGCCGTGCAGACAGTGCCACAGGCGTGTGACCGAGCAGCATTTAATTAACGCTGTGCAAACACGTTCGCAGCGTGCAGGCGTTTTGGCAGACGGCGTTACCGCTGACTGCGCTGAGGCGGTCTCTGACGGACCGCTGCGGTCTAGCGGGACCGCTCCTAGGCGTGATGGCAAGCGTAAGCGTAAGCCGCGATTGGCTGCAGCGTTGAATGTGACGGCACCTGCTGCGTGGGAGTCTGCCGCGGGCTGGACGTCGGCGTCTATCCGCAAAAAACAGCTGAATGACAGAGACATAGGGCCCGCATTGATGTGGGTGGAGTCAGACGGCAGGCCGCCCTGGGCGGCTGTGCAAGGAACCTCATCTGTGTTACGGTCGCTATAGCAACAATTTAATTCTCTAACAGTAAGAGACGGCGTGCTTTACCGTTTGTTTTATAACTTCGCCGAATCTGTGTCGCGTTTAACCTTTTAGCTCTTGTGAGGTGTGGTGTATATGCTTTTGTAAGCGTGGGCCGGTCCTAATGAGACTGGTACATCAAGACAATTTTGTTAAGTAAAACACAAAATATAATTTCAAATGTACAAACATTAAGCTAATTACAGCCGGCAAAAAAGAAAAAAAGAAACACACAAACTGAACGATCGATACGCAGTTCGGCGCCTCCGGAGTTCATGGCGGCTACAGCAGCAGCTTCACGGTCTCAAACGGCACAGAACGTTTCTTGGTAGCTTCACCAGCGTCGGGACCCCGAGAATGACGACGCGGACACAGCGAGTGCACAGAAGCTTCGCCGACGACCAGGACGACGAGACGATACAGAACGTTCACCGGCAGCTTCACCAACGTCCGGACTCAGGGGTGACGACTGACGACGCGGACACAGCGAGTCCACAGAAGCTTCGTCGACAACCAGGACTACGACACGATGCAGAACGTTTACCGGTAGCTTCACTGGCGTCAAGGTCGACATACGGACACGGCGAGTGCACAGAAGCTTCGCCGACGACCAGGACGACGAGACGATACAGAACGTTCACCGGCAGCTTCACCAACGTCCGGACTCAGGGGTGACGACTGACGACGCGGAAACAGCGAGTCCACAGAAGCTTCGTCGACAACCAAGACTACGACACGATGCAGAACGTCCACCGGTAGCTTCACTAACGTCAAAGTCGACACACGGACACGGCGAGTCCGTAGGAAACTCCGTCAGTTACTCGTCTAACGTACATACTGCCATTTTACGAACAAACAGAACGACCAACGTGTTCACACTGACTTACGTCCTTTACGCGTGGCCGGCCACAGGCCCAGCGCGCAGGCCGAGCTGGCCGCTGACCACGTGACGTGGACGCGACATCCGTCCGCCACCAGAATGATGTCCGACGTCGATCATCATCGGCGTCACGATATCATTAAAATGTCAAATCGATAACACAACATAATTTTCCAACTTGAAAAGAAAATACATCAAATGATTAGGCGAGTCACATATTGTGCATCTACGGCCATTAACATTTCTAAAATAAGCCGCAGTGGATGCTGGCTTCGCAAAGACCTTTTGTGACTTAATGCACGATTTTAATGCACGATCAAACATTACATACATTTCAAGAAAGCAAATACAACTATCTAATACGTAAACGGTACAAACAAAATTTTCAAAATAAACACAACTTTACTCTCTCACCAATCTAGGCTTACTGGTAAAACCCCTCTGGTCGGGAAAGAGTGTCGGCGGGCACGTTTCTTTTCCCCGGCAGATAACGGAATTCTAAATTGAATTCGGCAAAAGCCAAACTCCATCGCATCAGTTTACTAGACTTTGGGGCCGAATCGGTTAAATAAGTCAAAGGGTTATAGTCACTGTGGATCGTGATTTTTGACCCATAAGACCAACTCTTGTATTTTGTCACCGCTCTTAACACTGCATAGGCCTCACGCTCAATGGTAGCCCAATTTTTCTGTGTGGGTGTTAGCTTTGTGCTGAAAAAGGCTATGGGGTACTCGATGTCATCATCATCATCATTATCATCGACAACCGTGGGCTCAATGCCCGTTGGTGTCTGACGCCATTCTTACTATCGCTGCCCACCGCTGCCTATCTAGGGCAGCGTGGCTTAACTCCTGCAGGGTTGTCCCACACCACTGCTCAA
>Ga0209367_1007122_pt1 | contig 15432 bp, 10 predicted proteins | sample WorMetLIZISLAND2_FD_187412 | JGI IMG/M metagenome (GOLD analysis project Ga0209367, IMG submission 187412) | Marine gutless worms symbiont microbial communities from Max Planck institute for Marine Microbiology, Germany - Olavius geniculatus... ... | reverse complement strand
AACACTGTCGTCAAAGCGTAAGTTTGACCACTTAAACTAATAGGCCTTAACTACTTAAAGTAAAACTAGTCTTAGTCTACCGCAAAATTATATGCAGTCACTGTATTAACCCTTTGATTGGAACGTAAGCGTTAAGACGTCCCTGGCATGGTTAGTTGAGACGCAACTGACAAGCCGTTTTTCGCATGAAAACCTTCGCTTAAACAACGTCAGCATGATCGACAACGAACGTCCTCTCCGGACGTTCGTTGTCCATCATGCTGACGTTGTTTAAGCGAAGGTTTTCATGCGAAAAACGGCTTGTCAGTCCACTCAGTCGCATCTTAACTTAACTGACCACGCCAGGGGCGTCTTAACACATCCGTTCCGGTCGAAGGCGGTCGACTATGAGCCGAGATAGGCTGGTTCCCACCTACGCACACAAAACGTAACGCAACAGTGGCACGGTACAGATTATTGATTATTGATAAATCTGCGAGAAGCCAGTTTGACAGCGTCCACTGTGTATTCTGCCGAGTTATTTTAACGTGTAATTAAACGAAATGTAGGTCAAAATTCAAACCCGAAAACCCGGGTTTGCAAGCTCTCCAAACCCGGGTTTTCGGGTTTGAAAAAACTCCAGGTTACCCGGGTTTTCAGGTTCGGGTTAACCCGGGTTGCAAACCCTAAGAGCCAGTGTACGACTTCCTATCAGTGATTAATAGTAACCTAGGCTCTATCTCGCACCGTTATTGAGATACAGCAACATATTGGCCAAAAATCGCAAATTTTGCCCACCCCCTTCTCATTTAGCATCCTCGTTTGGGGTGACCCCCTTGGAATTTATGGAAAAGCTTTACGGCTCCTAAAACTAGAGTCTTCCAGGCAGCCGATGGTGAAGATTTGGTGATCCTATCTTGCACCGTTTTTGACTGATCCACCCGTGTGACGAACAGACAGATGGACAGACAGAATTGCGATGATTAAGATGTGCTGAAAGCATTAGCTGCTTTCGCGAGTAAAAATTACTCATAACCCTGACCTTTACAAATAATTATTTACTGTAAAAAAACTTTCAGCAAATGAATATCAACATCCATTCATTATTCTACTGGCCACTAGGCCACACAACATTGACAACAAGTTGCAAACATGTCCCTCGCTGATCGCTGCCCAGTCAAGTCTTAAAAGGTCAACAGACCATGGCCAATCACATAAATTCAACAAAAAGTAATCCAATAAATGTGGCACCTTATCTTGCCTTTGAGATAAGCTTATGCTCATCAGTGAGGCCACTATACATAAATTAAACAAATGCTAAATTTTCATCAGGGATAAACCGGTAGACTAAAACAACCTCTTAAAGGCCTTGGACTTGGTGAACATCGAACTTAGATAAATCTATTAAGTCACTGTAATTCATTAAGTAGGAGCCTAGCATGCTGTATCCCAAGATCATAGTTGCAATGCAATCAAACGAGAAAATTCAGAAAAGTTCATTCTCCTGACAGCACTGAAAACATGGTGCATCTGATTTGACAATTATCAGCACACAGTGTCATTGTAGCATCATCCATCACCAATCATGGATGTGATGGCAAGGGGATTAGTGCATCAAACTCATTTCTTTCATTGACAAAAATCAAAAATTTTTACAAAGAAATTTGCTATAACATGTTTCTTGTTGACCAAAGCAAAACTTTGAAACATGTGCCTAATTTTAAGTAGAAAGTAAATTTGTAGGCCTATGGTGCGCAATGTCAATGGAAAACCAGACAAATCTGTGGTGCAAAGGGTAGGGTGGACGACTGAGGCAGCCTAAAAACGAGAATGTGCAAAAAATGTTGGCAATTAAAACAGCATGTCATGAAGAAATTGTGAATGTCCAGAGAGTGTATTCCAAACCGTGAGATAACAAAATTTTTCAGTCCAGTATTTTGAGGATTTAACAGCATGGTCGTGGCTGACCGACCTTCTCAATGTTGGTCCAGAACTCTCGGACCATCTTAGCGATGGCGCTGGCAACACGTTTCATCCTGAGCACATCTTCACGCTCGGCACGCAACTCTCGCTGCTGCAACTCCTGGAAGTGCTTCGTCACCATGCGTGCCACCTGCAGACACCACACACAACACACACACAGATGCACACACAGTAGGGTTACTTACTCCTATCTAATTCAACCACGAATTTGTCATCTTGTGTCGAGCCTACTTGGTAAGAAAGTCAGTAAGTAAAACCAAAATACACACAAACCCAGAAAAATTATTGATGTGCTGCTTACATTAAAGAAAGCTGTCATAAGTAATCATCAAAAGATTTAGATGGTGTGAACCGGATCACACAGATGTCTCGGTAGCAAGTTCAATGTCATCAGGACAGTTACCCAGAAGACCTGGCAGTAGACTTTGAAAAAAACTTAGTTTGAAAAAAAGACTTTGAAAATTCAGGATCCTTGACTGATTGCCAAGCCAAAGTGAATGATGAAATAAGCAACAAAATGGACACGTGAAACACCATAAACATCATAAACTAGCAAGTCGATAGATTGAGATGAAATGTACTACCAACATTTTGATACAGGTGACATGTTCTCCATGTGACCCATGTCATCATCTAGCAGCCAATGGGTTACATCATTTCAAGAAAAGCAGCAGCAGTTGCATTAAAGTCAACAATTTAACTAGAATCTAATCTAATCTGAATCTAAGAACAATTGGCACCAGCAGTAATGTCACATAGTCAGTGTGAATCAGAAAGACAGTGTTGTGTTGACCAGTCCAGACTGAAGTACTAGTAACCGGTTCAAGCTTATGCTTGCTAGTCAATGAACCCATAAGTTTAAAGATTACATATAAAACCAGTTCAAGCTTAAAACAGCACGCCATGCAATTCGAATACGCCATGCAAGCAATTCATTTAATGTTGTATAAGCGCTGATGCAAAACGGCAAAAATCAAAAGTATAAACACGAACATTATGCATTAGCTTAGACATTTATATCTGTTCTCAGTAGCCAGATATAAATGTCTAAGCTAATGCATAACGTTCGTGCTTATACTTTTTGTTTTACATCAGCGCTTATAAAACATTAAATAAATTGTTTGCTGTTTTTTATATATAATATTTGTGGTTTTATTAAAGTTTGAAAGGTCACTGAACAATTACTTTGTACACAACAACAACAATTACTACTACTACTACTACCTCCAGCATCTTGTATTTTGTTATTTGTTTAATATAATGGCAAGCCTGTATGTGGGACTGCAAATTTAGTCTACATACCAAATTTCATGCAGATGGGTGAAAAAGCTTATACTTTTTGATTTTTGCCATTTTACATTTTAAAGTAAATTGAACATGGCGGCTGCCGAAATCTTGAATTTATTATTTTTGTTCATTTTGGTCAAACATTCCATTTCCCGTAGCAGACCTATACATTGCTGCAAAATATCGTTCATCTACGTCAATCGACGGCCAAGTTATTGCTGTTTGTGCAGTTGGATTTTATTTTTGTTTAATATTTTGGCATACCTGCATGTAGGACCTCCAGGGTAATGCACATGCCAAATTTCGTGGAAATTTGTGCAAGAGTTAACGAATTATGAGCGATAGATGAAATTCAAAATGGCACCACCGCCATCTTGAATTTATTATTTTTGTCCATTTTGGTCAAATGGTCTATTTCCGGTGGCAGCCATCTACATTACTGCAAAATTTCATTCATCTACGTCAATCGGCAGCTGAGTTATTGCTGTTTGTGCAAAATCCAAAATGGCGGCCGCCACCATCTTGGATTTTATTTTTGTTCAATATTTTGGCATTTTTGTATGTAGGACCTTCAACGTAATGCACATGCCAAATTTCGTGCAAATATGTGCAACAGTAAACGAGTTATGAGTCATAAATGAAATTCAAGACAGCAACCACCGCCATCTTGAAATTATCATTTTTGTCCATTTTGGTCAAATTTCCGGCAGAAGCCGTCTACCCTACTGGAAAATTTCATTTATCTACATCAATCGGCGGCTGAGTTATTGCTGTTTGTGCAAAAATTCAAGATGGCAGCCGCCGCCATCTTGAATTATAATTTTCTAATGCTGGACCACCCACGAAGTCCATTTGTGCAAATGAAATTCCCCTTCAAATTTCGTTTTGATCGAGTGCGTACTTTTCGAGATCTTGTGATTCGAAAATTTTGCAAATTTGGCTTTAAAAGCCTATTCAATCCCCCAAAAATCATGTTTTTGGGGAGTTTTGACCCCAAACATTATTTTTTATCATCGAGACCCCCAAAAGGCCCTACCTTACGTGGAAACACGCGTTTTGAGCCATAAACGGTCGAGATCGGTCTTCTGGTGTGATCTGTAGGCGTGAGCAAGAATACAAAAAATGGACAGAACACAAAAACCAACCGAAAATGCCCTCCCTACGCAGACCCCCTTCCCATCGTCCCACATCAACCAAATTTTGCATGTGGGGTCGTATCCTGGATATCTTTCTTGGTTTCAAGTTTCATTAAGATTGGTTGAAAAATGTGGGAGCTGTGGGCCCAACAGTGTGGAGGGTCTAAATTTTGGCTTTCCCATTGACTTGGCACATCGCTTATACAACAGGTTGTTGCTATCGCACAAGCCGAGATACCTGATCATACCTTGCGAGCACCGGCTTTCTTCCACTTGCGTTCCTGTGCAAAGTCATTAGCGAGCCACTGCATCTCTTCCAGCATGTAGTCCCAGTGAGCTTTGCCATGCGATGGCTCTGTGGCCTTCGGCAGTCGTCGGATGGACCACAACCCTTGCTTACGCAGATCACTGATCTTTTCCAGCACCTGTGCCTCCTATCAGAAACCATACATCCCAATATGCTATAAGCACTAAATAAAAAAATCACAAAAACTGCTCTGATTCCAGGTGGATCAAATCAATACAATCAGTTACTACTTACAGCTTGATACTAACTATTAACTACGAGTAATATTAGTAATGAAACTGGCACGCTGATTGGTCTGATGTGCTATGACCGTAGCACAATGTGCCATCTCTCATCTGTCCATTGTCATTGTCCGTAACTGATGAATTGTGGCTAAATGGTGCGAGACAAAGCCTAGGTTCCTACTGATCACTAATAGGAAGTCACATATTGGCTTTCAAATGACATGAAAATCATTGACCTTGGATGACCTTGAAGAGTCATAACGCACTATGGTATGCCAATCGAGTTGCCAGTTGCCAGGAAGTTGCCAGACCATTTCGCCACAGTGAAATGGTCTGGCAACTTCCTATAGTGTGAAGGAGTTTAGTCACTGACTCCGCTTTAGTATTTTTGGAGTCACACGTTAATGTCCAATGGTTTCTTATGGGTTTTCAGCGAAAATTCAGGGTCACGCTGCGCGGCCATTTGAAGGCCGACGGTCTCCGTACCACATGGGCACGTAGCCCCCGCGGCCCCCTACCGGAATCTAGGACGAATCTGTGGCTAGCGGTTCACCGTCATCCCCTAGAGGGCGCAACGTGAATTTCTTTGGACCTCGATATCTCGGCCATTTTTCAACATATCGTCACGATCTTTTCACCGTACGGTAGGTCTCCGCGGGGCTAGAGATCCACCAGGCGAATCTGTGGCTAGCGCCCCCGGTGTGGGGACCACCCCCCAAAAACGGACGAAAATTTCAAATTGATTTTTGAAAATTTTTCCGAATAGAAATTTTCCCAGATTTCATCAGAACATCGAGCATGACCCCCTTTAACGATAGGACTCATCTCCGATGGGGGTCACCGAGCTTGTTTTCGAGATAATGGGGGTTTTCCATATTTCGCCCCCCACGCGATATCTCCGCCGTTTTTGAACTTTGGCCCACAAAATTTTGCAGTCATACAGCACACCCTCAGGGCTTTCCAGAAGTTTCACAATATGTGGACCAAAGTTCATCAGTTTCAAGAAAGTGGGGGTTTTCCGTTTTTTGACCCCCATCGCCATAACTCCACCGTTTTTGAACTTTGGCCCACAAAATTCTGGGGTCATGTAGCCCTGCCCGAGGGGTTTCCAAAAGTGTCACCATAAGTGGACCAAAGTTCATCAGTTTCGAGAAAGTGGGGGTTTTCCCCAAAAATGGACAAAAATTTCAAATTTATTTTTGAAAATTTTTACGAGTAGAAATTTTCCCAGATTTCGTCAGAAGGTCGAGCGTGATCCCTTTTAACGATCGCAAAAATCTCCCATCGAGGGCCCCCGACCTCATTTTCGAGATAATGGGGGTTTTCCGTATTTTGCCCCCCACGCGATATCTCTGCCGTTTTTTAACTCTGGTCCACAAAATTTTGGTGACTTGTAGCCCTGCCCGAGGGCATTCCAAAAGTGTCACCATAAGTGGACCAAAGTACATCAGTTTCGAGAAATGGGAGTTTTCCGATTTTAGCCCCCAAGGCCATACCTCCGCCGTTTTTGAACTTTGGCCCACAAAATTTTGGTGTCGTGTAGCCCTGCCCGAGGGCTTTCCAAAAGTGTCACCATAAGTGGACCAAAGTTCATCCGTTTCGAGAAAGTGGGGGTTTACTGTTTTTCGCCCCCACCGCCATATCTCCGCCATTTTTGAACTTTGGCCCACAAAATTTGGGGGTCATGTAGCCCTGCCCAAGGGCTATCCAAAAGTGTCACCATATTTGGACCAAAGTTCATCAGTTTCGAGAAAGTGGGTGATTTCCGATGTTCACCCCCATTGCCATATCTCCGCCGTTTTTGAACATTGGCCCACAAAATTTTGGTGTCGTGTAGCCCTGCCCGAGGACTTTCCAAATGTGTCACCACAAGTGGACCAAAGTTCACCAATTTCGAGAAAATCGGAATCACTCTCAAAAATTTACAGACCAAAGCTTTCCTGTTTCTGAACTTTGGCCCATATATTTTCACGTTTTTGGAAAGCCCAAAGAAAGGGCTACAAGCCCCCTAAATTTTATGGGCCAAAGTTCAGAAACAAAAAAGGTATTGCGTGATCAAATTCTGAACTTTGGTTCTGATTCGCATAACTTTGCAGTTTTTGAACTTTGGCCCACAAAATTTTGGGGTCATGTAGCCCTGCCCGAGGGCTATCCAAAAGTTTCACAACATGTGTCCAAAGTTCACCAATTTTGAGAAAATCGGAATTACTCTCAAAATTTGACCCCGTGAAACTTTTCTGTTTCTGAACTTTGGCCCACATATTTTGACGTTTCTGGAAAGCCTTAGGGAAGTGCTACAAGCCCCCTATATTTTATAGGCCAATGTTCAAAAACAAAAAAGTTATTGAGTGATCAAATTTTAAACTTTGGTCCCAATTTGCATAACTTTGCAGTTTTTGCACTTTGGCCCACTAAATTTTGATGGCTCGTAGGACGTTTTTAAGGATTTTCAAAAAATGCCAAAACATGTGGACCAAATTTCACCAGTTTCAAGAAAGTGGGGTTTTACGTTTTCGCCCCCATCGCCATATCTCCGCCGTTTTTGAACTTTGGCCCACAAAATTTTGAGGTCATGTAGCCCTGCCCGAGGGCTATAAGCATGCCAAATTTCGTTCATTAAGTCCTTTTTGTTCTGAAGATATTGGGAAAAAAACGATTTTTGGACTTAGTTTTTTTTACAAATTTGGCGCGAGACGCCTATTTTGGCGCCACCTAGAGGCCTCATTTATTGCGCAATCTCGGTCAAAGTATACGAGACATTAGAGTGGACAGCAGTGAACATTTTTGCCGAATTTCAGTCGCCTAGCTTCTGCCGTTCGGTTTCTGTATTTGTTTCAAAATCGCTATAAACTAACATTTTGCACCAATTCACGTGCAGGGACTAAGACCATCGCGGCCTTTATAATGAATGAGCAATGAGGAAGTTCGGAGACGTGTAGTTCGACTTTGCTGCAGCCGATGTCGACAAAATCTTCACAGAATGTTCATATGTCGACGAAAAATTGAAAAATTAGAGGGTCCCCAAATTTTGGGGTCAAGGGGGGCTCCCACCCCCAAAATTTTTTTTGCAAAAATGTGTTTTTTTGAATGCCCGTTTGAAATAACACATTTTCACAATTTTTTTATTTTTTTATTTTTTGGGGGTCACCCCACCCCAAAATTTTTGACAATTTTCGTTTTCGTTCCAATTTTCGTTATTGCTTCAGTTTTCGTTCTAGTTTTAGTTCCAGCATTAATTTTCATTCAAATTTTCGTTTTCGTTGCGACTCCGATCACGCCGAGTGTAGAGGAGTTTAGAAGCCGACTCCATCGACAGTGGATTACAGCAAGTACCATATATTGGTCTTCCCGGATTTCCTAAAAAAAACTCCAAATGAGCACTTTTATGAACGTCAGGGGGATGCCCTTCAGGTCACGTAAGGCCATCGACGGGGCGCACCCCTGGGCGCGACCGGGGGGCTCCCGGGTCAATTTAAAAATTTGAAAATTTTCCAAAAAAATTTTTATTTCCGGTTTCTTGGCTCCCTTACCACCACTGACCGACAGGGTGCCCTCGTACCAGAAATGTTCCCTGGGGTCAGCCCCCTTGGGGGTACCGTTTGGGAGCTAGGGCCCTCCGAAAATGTCATTTTTGCAGATTACAATTGGCGTATTCTATTAATTGTGAACATTGATTTTCGAGTTACCTCCCGTGTGGATTCCGTGTCCCCGGCAGCATAGGCGTTCGGCATTACCCCCCTCGACTCCGAACACGCTGAGTGTGTCGATAGTAACCATGTCTCCATCTGCAGCGGTTTGGCTGCAATTTTCAATGGAAAGTCTCGAGCTATAACTGGCCATATCTCAGAAACGGTGACAGATAAGGCCGATTACTATTAATCACTGATAAAAAGTGGCATACGCCTTTTCAGATAAGATGGAAATCATTCACCTTGAATGACCTTGAAGGTCAGTACTGCAACAGGAACTGCATAGCTGTAGCACATCATCCCTAGTGACAGCTGGGCTTTCTTGTACTCATATCCTGTCCAGCATTACTTATAGTGACTCAAATGACACCACAGATGTGCTCTCGGATAGCAAAAACATGGCGGAATTCCTAATCTCTTCAGAATATCTTTCCCCACACAGACACCACTGGTCTGACCGGCTTATCATGACAACAAAAATGTTCAGGCAAATCTCGTTTTCTGTGCATTTTGTATTTGAGTCAAGATGAACAGGACAGACCCACATTGCAAATGACAAGAACAACCACATAATAAGACGAAGAAAATTAAGCTTCTCCTAATTACAGCTATAATACTAATTAAACTGGCACATTAGTTACTGCTACTTCTGCCCAGGAGAACAGTCATACAAAATTTGGTTTTTCTGTGCCTTCTGTAATCTGTATTCAAGTCAGGAACCCGTACAGCAGAACCATAATAATAATAAAAAAATTGAAAATATTTTTTTCAGACTCACTTACTGTCAGAAAAGAAGACAATAAAAGCACCTGTCGAGCAACTTCAGCCATCGAGTCTTGATGACAGCCGGCAGGTATCTCAGCAGAACTACCAGCTGCTGATGCTGACTCGCCGACTGAACTGTGAGTTGCTGACTGAAAGGAGCTGCCACACATTGCAAACACAGAGATTAGATTGAGCCATGTCCCACCAATGTAAAAAAATATCATCAAAATATGTTCATAACTTTCTGTGCATTCATGTGTAGGCTAAACAATTTATAACGATACATTTTTTTGAAAGTCAAGAAAATGCTTTTACACCATAAGTAAAAAGACAAGCCACCAAAGTCTCGTTTGCAAGATATTAACTTATTCTAAGAATTTTTTACATGGAAATTTGCAATAAGACAATAATCACCTGTGTTTTACAGACTGAGCCAGTGGTGTACTGAAGATGGTTGATGCAGCAACTGGCAAAAGGCAACATTCATTTCTCAGCTCAAAAGCTGACGTAGCTGACTGAACAAAACTGTCATCAGTGATGACATCATTACCAGCACTGACCTCCGCCACTCCTTCCTCTTCACCTGAACACAGTCACATCTGCACTGGTACAGTGGCTTTTGTTCCACTGGCAGAGACAAAGCGTAAAAAATATTTCAAATCCTGCTACAATCAGATTCGCATTTTAGAAACTGCACAGCACAGATAGTTAGAATCGCACCAAGATTTGAAAAAAAACTACAACCTTAGTACAGTCTAAACTCTAAATCAATCAACACAATAAATGAAATGTAGGCCTAACCATAAATAAATATTCTATACAAGGTTTAATCCACTGTGAGTAACAGCATGCCAAACCATCAAATCACTCAAATGATGATAAGCCAAAGTCTTGAATCTACTCTTGGCCCAAGACTAGTTTTGTTGCTTTTAGCAGTAAGTGGTCTGCATTTGCAATAACACAGCAGTCTAGTACCAATACTTCAACGAAAAACCAACATAATTAAACACCGAAGAAAGCATAATGTTGTCAAACTCAAGCAAATCCAAAAAACTACTGGTAACAAAAATTCTCCACTAAATTTCCATCACAAAATCACAAGAACAAGAAGCCCAGCTGTTGCTAAAATAGCCGACCGTACTGGTTGTCAGTGACCTTCAAGGTCATCCAAAGTCAATGATTTTCATGTCATTTGAAAGCCAATAAGCAACTTCCTATCAATGCTCATTGATCAATAACAACCTAGGCCCTATCTCACCTCCTTTAGCCACAACAGCGCGTAACAGCCTTCAAGGTCATCCAAGGTCAATAATTTCCACCTAACCTGACAGGGCGTACGCCACTTCCTATTAGTGACTGTAACCTAGGCCGTATCTATCACCGCTTCCGAGATATGGAAAACGCACATTTTTCCATCCCCTATCCATTCAACCCCCAATTTGAAAATGTTCCAATTGGCGTAGATGGCTGAAATTTTGCATGCCCGAGTTTAACACCCACGGCTAATCATATGTGTAAAAAGTTTTCCCCTACACCCTATCCGTTAGCCACAGTACATCCATTTAAGACAGACAGACGGACGACAACCACGACAATAGCTCGACCATTACTTAAGTACAGTCAGCTAAAAACCGTACCAAAAAGTTATCAAACACAAATTTACTCTAGTCATTTACCTTGTAGAGAACTTGGAATAACAGATGCTGATGCCTAGAAACACATAAACAAAGCAGAGCAACTTCATTAGCTGTCTAAACACATCTTTATCGGCATCCATTTTAGTACAAAAAAGAGCAACAATTTTAATCCAGACAAGAAATGGATTTAATGTCAGAAGCTCTACCAACTTCAACATGCATTAAATTCTCTCAGCAATAGATGCACACAACCCTCAGCTTCACAATTCCACAACTAATTCTTCAGATTAAAACTGAACAGCCAGAACAGACAATAATTTACCAACTTTTATGACAAAACAACTAAATGCACAAAATCACGTTGCTAAATGCACTGAAGTAATGTTGCACCAAATAGATAAAACATGCCAAAAAACTTGATACTAACCAGGAACAGAGATCCATCAATGTCTTCATCAATGCTCTCTGAGCGAAGATAACATGCAAGCAATGTATTGGGACGTTTCTTCCAAGAAAAGTAATCCATTAGGTTGCCTCCATTCTGCAGAAAAAAGAGCTCGGTCAGGTCATCCTGGTATGAGCCGTGTAAGAGCCGCAATGTACTCATTCGATCCATGCAGTACTTCTGTTTGTACCTATCACAGACGTCGTTATCATTCAGTTCTGACAAGTTCCTCCGCTTTGCTGGAACTTCGACAGTATCGTCTGCATAATCAATGCCAATATTCTCAGGTGATGCTGGTATGCAGTTTTTGTTGTCATCTGTAGCCGATGCACCATGTTTTCCATCAGCCAAGTCAACCTTTGTAGTGCTTGTTGACTGCCGAACATTCATGGGAAGACTGAGCACGCTGCGTAAGCTGGATATGGAAATGGCACTGGTACTGACTGAGCCATGGGCACGGGTTGGACTAGCTACGGTGGCAGCTGAAAGCGACAACTCATTCCTTGACGGCGACTCGAGCTTTGAGAATTGGTTCATCTGTACAAATATGTTTGACTGATCACTGAGACTACGAGAAGGAGAATGCAGTCTTGGTGAAGCCTCTCGTCCTTTGGAGTCGACAGAAGTGGACGATGATGATGGCAAAGATAATGCTGATCTGCTTAGTGACCTGCGACTGGAATAAGCCATTGCTGCATATCATCTCCTGCATGCAACAAAACATATCTGAAGATTACGCAGGGTCAATAAAAAATGTTATAATACAAATCATTCAAACACGCTAACATTCAGTAGCACATTATATGCACATCTTTTGCATATTTTTATCTATATTGTACAACTGCAATCAACCAAAATGCTTTATATTCGGCTTGCAATTTTCTACAATTTTTCTGTCAATTAGGGATGCTGGTTAGAAAACTGCATATCGCATACTTTTCCACATATAATGGCATTTTCAAAATCGAATATGCAAAAATTATGCCGCATATTGAAAAATTTTCATATATTCCACATATGCTGCATATTTCTGCATATGCAATCGCATTTTTTCAGCATTTTTCTTGTTTAACTTTTTAGTTTTAAGACTTTCAAATATTTTTGGCAGCAAATGATTACCAGTACATACAATTAGACATTGAATATAGTAAAGTCAAAAATGTCAAAACTGTGCAGAATAGGGATAATAATGATCAATTCTCCGTCACTAGAAGTTGCATATGCCAGAAATATGGGAAAAAATACGTCGAATACATGCGGCATATGCAGCACATATGAGCCACATATTTCGCAAAATTCCGCATATTTTCCCAAATATTTTGCCTCAAAGTTCCGCATATTTTCAGAAAATTTTCTGCTATAAACCAGCATGCCTAGTCGATATCAAGAAATTGAGATAACTTTATTCAGCCACATGCAATTCAACACACTTTATAAACAACCTACATAGGAAGTAAAATTTCAGTGTAAAATGTAGCTACTAACACCAAATAAGCTGGCCATCTCACAATGCAAAATAAAAAAAACAAGCAATCTAAGCTACTGGGTAATGTTCATATGATGAGCGAGACCATATAGCACTTTCCTGTTCAGACTTGTTGCACTGGTCTATCTCCATCCATTTCATCACAATTCACTCTTCTGCTGCCAAAAATCATTAGAAAAATCACCAAAACCCTCTATTCTTGGGGTTTAGAATCATTCAAAGTCATCAATGTTCATACCACTAAAAAGCACATCACCGGTGCTTGTTATGATGAGCAGCTTGTCTGTGTGTAGCTCAGGGATGTGCACGAGACCTTCTGAGCCGAGACTGAGACGAGACCCAAGACCCATGTCTCCGAGACTAAGACGTTCAAAATTTTGTCAGAGACTAGACCGAGACGAGACGTTGCAGCTTCCGAGACGATGGCCGAGACCAACGTCTCACTGAGACATTTTCCATGACGTATGGTGAAACACATTGACAATGAAAAATAAAAAAAAATAAAAATAAATAAAAATGATACACATTAATTAACTCACACCATGGTAAGCGCTTTCTATTTACGATATTGTGGGTTTTTGCACTTTATTTTGACATTATCGCTGAATAATTAACGGCTTGCACCATAGTGACCATAAAGAATTGTAACTGTAGACATGAGCCATTGTGTTCATCACAATTTGCAAGCAACTGAAATTAGTAAACTACAGCTGATTATAGCCTTATAAGTAGTCTACATTTGGCTGATAGCCTAGTATTCATTCTGACATCATCCCCTTTTCTTCATTGCGACTAGGTCATTTTATGACGAAAAAAGACTGCCATGACATAATTCTGTTTTATGATAAATAAGTAAATGAAAAAGCAAAAACACCGTAAACGAATATGTCTAAGATACAAATGTCATGGTGGTTAGCATCGCTCTAACTGCAGCTACAGTATGCACGGCGCATGCCTGCACAAAACGTCTCGACGAGACACAATAGCCCGAGACCCGAGACGAGACCTACTGAGCCGAGACCAAGACATATTGCTCCAAGACCGAAATAAGACCCGAGACGCATCGGTCCGAGACCAAGACGTTGAAGATTTTGTCCGAGACGAGACCGGAACAAGACATTAGTACATCTCGAGACCGAGATGTCTTGACCGAGACCACATCCCTGGCGGAGCTGCAACGGTTTTCACGCTAGACAAGCCAATGGCGGTAAAGTAACCACTTTTTACTCTATATCACCTGGCTTGAATCAGCACTGAGTCAAGTCAGATGAACGGAAGGACAGACATAGTTTAATGATAATTACCAAAATGTTGCTAATATGCGCTATAGCTTGCTCAGCTAAGTCTCGTGTGTAAAAACCTTATATAAAAATATTACAAACACACAAACACAAGTTCCATGACATTAACAAAATTCAGGTATCAGTGATGATGATAGATTTATGGGATACCAATGACAACATATCACGTCAAATATTTCTAATAATACATTTAAATGATTTTAATTTTCCCAGTATAGTGCCCTTGGCCTAGATCATGACTAAAGGGGATGTCAGATGATCGATAAAATTAATCGATTTTATCTGCTGACAAAATCACCCAACAAAAATCTTATCTGTTGTGTGTCGTGCAAAAGTCGGGCAATTTTGTCGGACAACAAAATCGCCTGATTTTGTCGGCCGACATAGAGCATTTCTACCTACAACAATTTTGTTGGCCAACTTTTTGTATATCGGTCAACAAATTTTTTTTATGTTGCCATGGTGATCGTTTACAACGAAAGATGAAATATTTTAGCTATTTACGTGGATCCAACTACTCTGCAGAATTCATTTTCCCTGACTTTCCAGGAGAAAATGAATCATTTTCCCTGACTAATTCGTTCAGGCGAAATACCATTGTTGGCTTTCAATCGCACTAGAAACAAAGGCCGCAGAACAAATTTAAAAGTGGAGACACAAATAATCTGCAAGCAAAGCAAGCAGAAAAAAATTTGAACTGTTGTATGCAGTCTGCGTAAAACAGTTCAAATTTTTTTCTGCATCTTTGTTAACTTTGCACCCTAGTACTTTGATTTTCCCTGACTTTCCCTGACTTCCCCTGACCGTAGGAACCATGTATTTGTTGTGTTTGTTATTTATTTTTGTTCATTAGATGAAGAACGAAGTGATGCAATTTTGCAATCTTCATTTTGCTATTGTGTCAGCTGATATGGTACAAAGTAGACAAAAATATCGGCTGTGCGTCATGCGTCACCAATTTTATCGGCTGATTTTCTCGAGCAACTAAACCATGCCCACAAAATCGGCCGACTTCGTCGACCGACTGACATCCCCTAAAGACTTCATTTTTTTGTACTCAAGATGCCTCGAGATTAAGACCATAGTCTCAAGGACTAAATCACTAGTTTTAAACAGTGGCTTCTATCCCCCCTTAAATTAAAAGTTCAAATCGGGCTCAAGTCAAGTTCCCCCCCCACTTTCGGGCTCAAGTC